>ENA-OZHM01000027-OZHM01000027.1-human-gut-metagenome-genome-assembly--contig:-NODE-27-length-76000-cov-9.718849_pt1 | contig 76000 bp, 61 predicted proteins | sample MGYA00244047_ERZ653688 | MGnify/ENA primary metagenome ERZ653688 (study PRJEB26926, sample SAMN06165194) | human gut metagenome | biome: ENVO:00009003; feature: ENVO:2100002; material: ENVO:00002003... | reverse complement strand
ACGAGATGTAGAGAGGTCTCGTGGGCTCGGAGATGTGTATAAGAGACAGGTTTGTATGTTATTACATACGCCTCATTTACAAGCCCCAAAGCCTGATATTCCGCAGGGTACTTTGCTTTAACGGTAAATAGCACTTCTCTAATAACACCCGCTTCATGCTGCGAAAAACGAGTTAAATCATACTTATTGTTTAACGCAATAATGCTTTGTGATGAATCTTGCTCATATTGTTCTGGATAATAGACATACGGGTTATCTGGCCCTTTAGGCCGCGCAAGAATTAAGTCAATATCTAAAAACATATCTACCCCCAAAAATAAAAGGAAATTTTGTGCAATCCTACAAAATTTACAAAATGGGCGCGTTTTACTTTACAACGCACAAAACATGCGCTATAATAGCATTACAGAACTTGATGCAGACAACAAAAAACCAAACCCCCATCGGAAATCTCCGTTTTGCGGGCTTATAGCCGATATTTTGTTGGCTGACACTTACATGATAGCGGCTTTGGGTGCTCTTGTCAAGTTCTATATGAGAAAAGAGGTGATAAGCGCTTGAATTTGAAGGAGTTCCGGGCACGGGTTGGGCTGAGACAAATCGATGTGGCGAAGAAACTGAACGTCACCCCCATGGCCGTGTCCAACTGGGAAAACGGGCTGAACAAAATCGCCCGGAAGTATCACAAGAAGCTGGCCAAGCTCTACGGCTGCACCGTGGACGAGCTTCTGGCAGGAGACGAGTCGGAGGAGTAAGAAAGGAGGACAAGTAAGTGATAAATTGGATAATCTTGGGCGTGGCCCTGGTCGGTGTCTGCGCGGTGGCGGTCGTGCTTGAGTGCAGCGAATTCTACGGATGGACACTCGTGATCGGTGTTGTATCCGGTGTCGTAGCAGTCGTAATTCTGCTGGCCTGCCCGATCGCACGTATCTCACACAACTCCGGTTGCAGCGTGTTCGCACAGCAAAAAACTTACATCGAATCCCATATTGCGGAGAACGCAGCAGAGGACGCGGCGCTTACCGCCAAGAAGATCGAGCTGAACGACTGGCTTTTCAACGCTCAGTACAGCAAGGCCCACTATGGCTCCTGGTCCCTGTACCCGGATGTGGTGATGGACCTGGAACCAATTGAATAACAAAAAATGCCCCGCCAGGCGGCAACCTGACGGGGCGGCGAAGAAGCATTGGCAAGGATTCTTCGCGGGTATTATACCACACCCGCGAAGCAATTGCAAGGAGGAAAGTATGGTAAAAACTATGACAATCGACGAGGCCGCAAAGTATCTGCGGGAAAACGGCGTCAAAATCTCCAAAGAGACGCTTTCCGACGGTATACAGGCCGAAAAACTGCCGTTCGGTGTGTGCATCGAGACCGGCCGCAGCCGGGTGTTTATGATTTTCAAGCGCCTTGTTGACAGGTGGCTTGAGGAAAGGGAAATCTGATGACTATCGTATGGATCTTCTGCGTCATCGGCGTGGGGGCATGCGTTTCCGGGCTGCTGAAGCTTGTGGACTGGATGGAGGGCAAGCGATGAACCGACTTACCCCGCAGGAAATTGCGGACAAGCTGCGGAAGTGCGCGGACGGGGGTGGATGTGACTCATGCCCGTATAAATGTGGAGAAGACATTGGAGACTTTGGTTGTATCTGCGAGGTAATGCATGCAGCCGCTGATGCCATCGACAACCAGCGCACACACATCCAGGCCCTCATCAAGGCTAACGAGGCGCACCGCGAGATGGTGGCCCGCCCTGCGAAACGCTCTGACATGGTGGAGGCCTTGGACGCAATCGAAACCGGTATGACCAAAGTGGCCATTGACCGCGACATCTGGCAGAACGATTTGATCTATGTGCTATGTCAGGGGGTACGGCTCCTGCTGGAAGAGAGGGTGAAGAAGTGAGCTGTAAAAGGTCATTCGTAGAGCACCGCCGGACGCAGGAAAGGGGCGTATGGACGTGAGGGTGTACCAGTACACCACGGGAGACAGATTCCGGCTCCCCATTGCACAGGCTGACACGATACAAGAGCTTGCAGGGATTGTCGGCGTTGACCCTGCTGTCGTGCGCAGATCGTACAAGCGCGTGATGACCGGAGCGGTGAAGCAGAGCCGATACACATTTGTAGATATTCCGGACGAGGAGGACGGCTGATGTACATCTGCGATGAGTGCGACACTGTGTTTGAGGAGCCCGTCCGCAAACAAGAGTACTCCGAAGAATACGGAGACAGCACCGCATACTATTGCCCTCGCTGCGGGACGGAGCTTGGGAACCCGTATGAATACACGGCTGACGAGTGCCCGTCTTGCCACGGCGCGAAGAACGCACAGGACCCGGTATGCCGCAAGTGCAAGCTGCGTGTCAAAGGGCTCCTCCGGCTGTTCGTCAGCGATTTCAGCCGAGCTGATCGCGAATACCTGGCCGACCTTCTGGACGGCGCTACGCTGGACAACATTGCGAAAGGAGAAAGAATTTGAATCTGTATCAGATTGATTCCGCGATCGCCGAATGCGTAGACGCGGAAAGCGGCGAAGTTCTCGATTTTGACAAACTCGCGGAACTGAGCATGGAGCGCGACCGCAAGATCGAGAATATCGCCCTTTGGATTAAGAACGACCTCTCCGAGGCCAAGGCCATCCGGGAGGAGGAGAAGTCGCTTGCCGCCCGCCGCCAGTCCCTGGAACGCGAGGCAGAGAGCAAAAGGCGCTATCTGGAGTCTGTCCTCAACGGGGAAAAGTTCTCCACGGCCAAGTGCTCCGTCAGCTTCCGCAACACCACGAGCGTTGAGATAGATGACATGGCCGCTGTGGTAGCGTGGATGGTGGCAAACGACCACGTGGATGAGGTTTCCTGCCCGGCCTCCACGGTGAGCAAGACTGACTTGGCCCGGTTGATGAAGTCTGGTGCGCAAATCGACGGTGCACGGCTCGTCCAGGGCCGCAGTATGGGGGTGAAGTGATGGATAACCTCGCAATCTATAACGCCGTGCGCAAGGTCCCGGAGAATGCCAAAAAGCCCATTGCCGGAGGCCCACTGAAGGGTAAAACGGACATTAACCCCATGTGGCGCATTAAGGCGCTCACAGAGCAGTTTGGCCCCTGCGGCATCGGCTGGAAGTACGAGATCACAGACAAGCGCCTTGAAAACGGCGCAAATGGCGATATCGCCGCATTTCTGGACATTAACCTGTACATTAAGGTAGGCGATACCTGGTCTGATGCAATACCGGGGACCGGCGGTAACTCGTTCGTTGGCAAAGACAAGAATGGTACGCACACTTCCGACGAATGCTTCAAGATGGCCCTGACGGATGCAATCTCTGTGGCTTGCAAGGCCCTTGGGTTTGGCGCCGATGTTTACTGGGACACCGACCAGAGCAAGTACGGCAAGTACAACGAGACTCCTAAGCGGGATGGACATCTTCGCGCAGAGAATCCCTCCGCAGGGGAAGAGCAAGCCATACCGCAGGAGCCTAACGGCCCTATCTGCGACAGGTGCGGGCGCGTCATCTTGCCCCAAACGGTTAACGGGAGAGAATTGCCCGTCGCTTTTATCGTCGCCAGGTCCACAGCCAAGTACAAGCAACAGCTCTGCTTGGCTTGCGCGCAGGCCATCAATGCGGAGAATAAGTCATGAATGATTTGGTTACAGAGATCGGCAACAAGAGCCGGATGTTGGATGTGGCCATTGCGGAACTGAAAAAGCGCGGGCAGAAATATGCGGAGGCTGAAAAAGCCTACCGCATAGCCCTCGCGCGGCGCATCCTCGAGGAGCGCGAGAAGGGAACGCCGGTGACGATCATCTCCGATATTTGCCGAGGGTCCACACAGATAGCCGGTCTGCGGTTTGAGCGGGACTGTGCGGAAGTGGTGTACAAATCCGCTATGGAGGCAATAAACTCCATGAAACTGCAAATCCGGCTCATGGACAGCCAACTTGACAGAGAGTGGGGTGCTACGAAATGAAACAACGCGCGTTTCCTCGGACCAAGGACATATCCGGGCAGCGGTTCGGAAAACTGGTAGCGCTATACCCCATCTCATGCACGGCGACGGGGCATAACACGTACTGGGTTTGCCAGTGTGACTGCGGCAACAAGACAATTTCTAATGGTGCGAATTTGCGCAGAGGGCACAAAAAATCTTGCGGGTGCATTAAACACCGGGTTACGCCGACCTACCTGACCTGGAACGGCGAGAAGAGGAGCGTATGTGACTGGGCCATAATTACTGGAATCAGCCCGGATTTAATCCGCAAGCGCTGGAAGGCTGGGTGGCCCGTGGATGCAATCTTTACGGAGGTTGAAAAGCCACAACTGTGCTGGGGCTGCGCCAAGGCATGCGGCGGGTGCTCTTGGTCAAAACGTTTTGAGCCGGTCCCCGGCTGGACCGCAGTGCCAACGCTACTGTGCGGAAGAATACCGTCATATAGAATCACAGAATGCCCGGAGTTTGTATCGGACGGGACGGAGTACGATGAATGAAAGAAGATGTTTTCTGTGCGGTAGGAGCGGCGCACAGGACCCGCTGGAGCGTCACCACATTTTCGGGGGTGCTTACCGCGGCAAAAGCGAGAAATACGGCGCGGTGGTGTGGCTCTGCGGTGACAGGTGCCACAGGAACGGAAAGTCCGCCGTGCACCGGAACGGCGACCAGATGCGGCGATTGCGTCGGTACGGACAGCTGACGATCATGAAGGACGAGGGCTGGACGGAGGACGATTTCAGGCGCGAGTTTGGAAAGTCATATCTATAGGAGGTAGAGATGGAAAAGAAACTGCTGTACACAAGAAATGAGACAGCGAAACTGTTGAGCATCAGCGTTGACACGCTGGACCACCTGCGGAACGACTGCGTTATCCAGGGCTATCATGTGGCCCGAGGGAACCCTCGTATCTACTTTAAGGCCAAAGATCTGGAGAAGTTCATGGAGCGTCTGGAGGTGGCAGAATGCTGAACAGCGTCATCATCATGGGCCGGTTGACCCGGGACCCTGAGCTGCGCCGTACCCAGAGCGGTACCGCCGTCACCAGCTTCACCATGGCCGTGGACCGGGACTTCAAGTCCCAGAGCGGCGAGAAGGAAACGGATTTCATCGACGTGGTAGCCTGGCGCAATACAGGTGAGTTTGCCGCGAAGTACCTTGCCAAGGGCCGCATGGCTGCCGTGGAGGGCCGCATTCAGGTCCGCGACTGGCAGGACAAAGACGGCAATCGCCGCAAGTCCGTGGAGGTGGTGGCTGATAACGTGTATTTCGCGGATTCCAAGCGGGACAGCAAACCCCAGGAGTCCCGCGACGATCAGGAATTTGACGAGATCGAAGATGATGGCGACCTGCCGTTCTGACGGAGGCCTGCCATGCCGAATAGAATCATAAAGGAAAGCTTATGCGACTCGGAAAAAATCGCAGCTCTTTCGGATTTTGAGTTTCGGCTTTGGGTTGGATTGATTACGCAAGCGGATGATGCGGGGCGCGGAGATGCCCGCCCCGCTATCATAAAAGGACGTGTTTTCCCGTTCCGGGAGAGGTTATCCATCAAAGATATCGATGCTGCGCTCCAAGAATTGGCGGCAAAAGGCTGCGTGTCCCTCTACACAGTGGACGGGAGGCCCTACTTTTTGTTCCCCGGGTGGGTCAAGCATCAGCGTATCAGAGATTGCAAGCCGAAGTTCCCCGAGCCTCCGGAAAACACAGTTTTGCAACAATCTGCGGCAAGTCGCGGCAATCTGCGGCAAGTTGCCGCAATCTGCGGCGAGTCGCCGCAATCTGCGGCCTTAATCCAATCCGAATCCGAATCCAATCCGAATCCAAGAGAGAAAAACGCGCACACCGCGCGTTTCTCCCCACCAACCGTTGATGCTGTGGCGGAGTATGTCCGTGAGAAGGGCTATCACGTCAACGCAGATCGCTTTGTGGCCTTCTACCAGCAGAAGGGCTGGATGGTCGGCAAAAACCACATGAAGGACTGGAAAGCTGCCGTCCGCACATGGCATTACCGGGACAACCCAAAGCCGCCAGCGGAGCAGGAGGGCCCAAAATGGACGTACAACACTGACACCGGCGGCTGGACGCAGGAGGACTGACGTATGCTGGACTCTCTCTACCTGGAGCAAAACGTCATTGGCGCACTGCTCATCCAGCCAGAGTGCTACGAAGCCGCCGCAGAGCTGTCCCCGGATGACTTCCTGGTGCCAGAATACGCAGAGCTGTTCCGGGCCATCCAGCGGCGGAATGAGTCCGGGGACACTGCGGATGCTCCGTCCGTGCTGATAGACGCATCCAGCCGCAACGACAACGTGACCAGCAAGATCATGACGGACTGCATGGACGCTGTAGTGACCACCGCCAACATCGACGTGTGGGTGGCTGGGATGCGGGATGCATCTATGGGCCGGAAGCTCAGAGATTTGGGCGAAGAACTCCGAACAGCGGATCTATCTCCGCAGGATGCGCTCAGAACGGCGCAGGAAGCCGTCACGGCGATTCAGGACGGCACGGGGGTATCCGGGGGCCTGGCAGTCTCCGATGCCGTGAAGAGCCTTAAAAATCGTGTCGACAAGGGTTTTGCCGGCGGACCCCCACCATACGTCAAGACCGGCTTGCAGGAATTTGACCGATTGCTGGGCGGCGGGCTTATCAACGGCGGGTTTCACATCGTCGCCGCGCGGCCTGGAAAGGGCAAATCCGCCCTGGCTATGCAAATCGCCCTCAATGCGGCAAAACGCGGCGTGAAGGTGCTGTATATTTCCTTGGAGATGTCACCGGATGATTGCACCAGCAGGCTGACGGCCAACATAGCGGGGATATCCTCCCGGCTGCTGATGTTCGGCGGCACCCTGACAGAGGCAGAATACGCCAAGTATGCGGAGGCATCCGCCAAGCTGTCCGAGTTGCCCATCGTGTTTAACCGGCGGACGGGCATGGACATGCGGGCCGTGACGGCGCTGGCCTACAAAGAGCGACCGGGGTTGATTGTGCTGGACCACATCGGCCTGCTGGAGCAGGAAAACAAGAAAGCCACGCTCTACGAGAGCACCACGAAAAACAGCCGATCGGCGAAATTGCTGGCCATGCGGATGGATATCCCGCTTCTATGCCTGTGCCAGTTGAACAGAGCCGGTGCGTCAGATCGTGGCGGCGAGTTTCGGGCCACTATGGCCAACCTCCGGGAGTCCGGCGCCATCGAGCAGGACGCGGACACCGTGACGCTACTGCACAGACCGTGCGAGAAGGAGGACCGGGGCGAATGGGACCCGGACATGCTGGAGCTATACTTGGACAAAAACCGACGCGGCCCCACCGGGATGGTGAGGATGGCCTATTTCCCCAACACGGGCCGCATAGTGAAGTGAGGGTGACATGAAAAAGATCGTTATTCCCCTGCCCCCTGTGACAAAGAAGAACCACCCCAGGCTTATCCGTGGGCCTTACGGGGATCCGAAGATCATTCCGTCTAAGCAGTTCACAGAATATCAGGAGTCGGCGGCATGGTACTGCCACTCGGACAAGCCGATATCGGAGCCGGTAACGGTAAAGTGTCTGTTTTACATGCCGACTCACCGGCGCGTGGACCTGACCAATCTCCTGGAAGCTATCGACGATGTGCTGGTACATACCAGAGTGCTGGAAGATGACAACAGTAACATCATCGTGTCGCACGACGGGAGCCGGGTCTTGTACGACAAGGAAAACCCCCGGACGGAGGTGTATATCAGCCGGTATGAATGACTTTGACTACGATTGCATGCAGAAAAAGCGCACTGCGCGAGGTGCGTTTGCGCATATCAGCCGGAAGCGCGGCGGGTGTACACTGCCCAGCGACAACCTGACCGCGAAGCAAAGAAGGGAGAAAAATGGAGAAGTGAAAAGCTACAACATCACCCGGCCCATGCCGTGGCCGGAGTTCAAGGCACTGCCGGAGGACCTGAAACGCGAGTTCTTTCGCAACATGCAGAGCTTTGGCGGTACCGCAAAATGGCTGGCGGATGAAATGGGCACGTCAGACATGACCGTAAGAGCCGCCGCAAAAGCCGCCGGGACACCGTTTGCGCGCGGAAATGGGAATTTGCCACTGTGGCACCGGAAGGTTGCAGAGGGGGCGAACGCCGAACAGCAGACTGCCGCAGAGACGCCCGATGAAGAACCTACGATTCAGGAATCCGGGAAGAGATTGACCCTGGAGCATGCCCGCATGAAGTTTAACTATACCAGTTTTACGGACCTGGCGATGTTCCTGCGGGTAGCGGTGCCGGAGAGCGGGAAAGTGACGGTGGAGTGGTGAGATACGAGGACTTTCTCGCCAGCAAGCGGCACATCCCGCCTCCGTGCGGGTTCGAGGTAGACAAAGCCACCATGAACGCCCACATGTTCGAGTGGCAGAAGAATATCGCTCAGTGGGCGTTGCGGAAAGGCCGCGCAGCTCTGTTTGAGGAGTGTGGGATTTCCCTGTTTGACATGATGGGAGTACGAAGTGGCAGATAATAAGCATACAAAAGGCGATCTTCAGCAGATGCAGGCCGTGCCGCTGGCCGGAAAAATCCTGATGACCAAGCGCAGAATCCGCGAATGGTATGACCACTTTGATGGACAAGTCTATGTTTCTTTCAGCGGTGGCAAGGACAGCACGGTTTTAAAGCACATTGTTGATTCCTTGTACTCTGACATTCCGGCGGTGTTTGTCAATACTGGGCTGGAATATCCCGAAATACAGCGGTTCGTCCGGGAGGTCAAAGCTGGGAAATATGACTGCTTCAATCCAGACGTGGAAATCCTCCGCCCCGAAATGCGGTTCGATGAAGTCATCAAGAAGTACGGGTATCCAGTCGCATCCAAGCTTGTTGCGAGGTACGTCGAGACTGCAAGGCGAAACCCAGACAGCAAAAGGGCAAAATGGCTCCGTGGCGAGGAATGGACGAAATTTGTAACTGGCGGCAAATGGGCATTTTTGACAGACGCACCATTTCCCGTGTCCGATAAATGCTGCGTCGTTATGAAGCATAAGCCTGTAAATCAGTACGAGAAACGGACTGGAAGAAAGGCAATAATAGGCACAATGGCGACAGAAAGCCCAAACCGTGAACAAGCATGGCGTTCCAACGGTTGCAATGCTTTTGAAGCAAAAAGACCAACATCACAACCGCTTTCCTTCTGGACGGAACAGGATGTCTTGCATTATATCAAAGAATTCGATGTGCCTTATTGCCCGGTATACGGCGAAATCAAGATTGATGACAATCCTGAATTTGAAGGACAGATGAATTTGATTGATTATCTTGGGTGCTACGATCCACAAGACCGGCTTACAACCACCGGCTGCAGCCGAACGGGCTGTATGTTTTGTATGTTTGGGGCGCATCTGGAGAAGGAGCCAAACCGCTTCCAGCGAATGAAGGTCACACATCCGAAGCAGTACGCCTATTGCATGGACAAGCTGGGGCTGCGGGATGTGCTGGAGTACATCGGCGTACCGTATGAGTAAGGAGGGAAAAGAAGAATGGAGAAAAACAAAATGATCTACGCCCAAGAATCCCTCGTTGACGAGATCATCGTGGACAACTTCGCAGGCGGTGGCGGGGCGTCAACCGGGATTGAGCTTGCCATGGGCAGGCGGGTGGCAATCGCCATCAACCACGACCCGGACGCCATCCGGATGCACCGCACCAACCACCCATACACCGAGCACTTGCAGGCGTCCGTATGGGATGTGGACCCGGTAGCCGAGTGCCGGGGCCGTCCGGTAGGGCTGGCGTGGTTCTCGCCGGATTGCAAACACTTCTCCAAGGCCAAGGGTGCGGCCTTGGTGGACCGCAAGATTCGCGGGCTCGCCTGGATTACGCTGCGCTGGGCGGCAAAAGTACGGCCCAGAGTTATTATCTTGGAAAACGTGGAGGAGTTCCAGACCTGGGGCCCGGTACGAAAAGGAAAGCCGGTGAAGAAACTGGCCGGAACGACTTTCCGGAAGTTTATCAGCCAACTGGAGTCGCTGGGCTACACCGTGGAGTTCCGGGAATTGGTGGCGGCGGACTACGGAGCGCCGACCTCCCGGAAACGCTTTTACCTGATTGCCCGTTGCGACGGAAAACCCATTGTGTGGCCGAAACCGACTCACAGCAAAACCGGCGCAGATGGATTGCCCAAGTGGCGCAGCGCGGCGGAAATTATCGACTGGAGCTTGCCATGCCCGTCGGTATTCGCATCCAAGTCGGAGATCATGGAAAGATATGGCTTGAAGGCGGTACGCCCTCTGGCGAAGAACACCATGCGGCGGATTATTCGAGGGGTGGACAAGTTCACCATCCGCAGCGGCAAGCCGTTCATCGTGGAATGCAACCATTCCGGCGGCGGTCATATCGCGCCCGTGGGAGATGCATACAAGACCATCACCGCCAAGCACACGGGCGGTATCGTGGCTCCGTCCCTTATCCAGTACCATACAGAGCAGACGGAGAGTGTCCGGGCGTCCGGGCTGGGTGCGCCCATCAATACCGTGGACGCCTCCAACCGCTACGGCCTGACCTGCGCCAATCTGGTGGAGTATTACACCGGCGGCAGACCGCTGGACATTACGGACGCTATGCACACGGTGACAAGCCACGACCGCGAGGCTGTGGTGGCAGCTCATATTGCCAAGTATTACGGCGGCGTGGTCGGCGAAAAGGTGGGCGAGCCTTTGCTGACGGTGACGGCCATTGACCACAATGCGGTCTGTACTGCCCATGTCGTAAAGTTCAAGGGTGACAATCTGGGGCACGGCATGAAAGAGCCGATGCAGACAGTGACCACCAGCGCCGGGGAGTTCGCCGAATGCGTGGCATACATGGCGAAGATGCGAGGCGGTGATAAATTGGGGCACTGGCCCGAGATACGCGCCCTGCTGAACGAGTATTGCGGCTACACGCTGGCGGAGGACGAGGTGCTTCTGCTGGAGATCAGCGGCGCACTGTACTACATCGCGGATATCGGACTGCGGATGCTGTCTCCGCGCGAATTGTATGACGCGATGGGCTTCCCGGCGGATTACATCATTGACCACGACTATTTGGGCAACGAGTACAAAAAGAGTGCACAGGTGGCCCGTTGCGGGAATGCCGTGTGCCCGCCCATGGCAACGGCTCTGGTGAGGGCAAACCTCCCAGAGTGGTGCGGGGCGGAGATTACGACCATGGCACAGTTGACAGACTGTGTGGCAGTGTGAAAGGAGGCCACCATGAAGTCATCGCGTAAAGAGATTGCCAAAACCCTGCGCGAATATGCAGAATGGGCCGATGCAAATATCTACGAAGTACCTATTATGCTGCCGGATGATTTGAGAACGGCGGCTGATATGCTGGAGAAAGGAGAATGATATGGACGCGCTGGAGTTTTTGAGCGAAGCCAAGCGGATGTGTGACCAGCATACGGAACCCTGCAATACATGCGCCGCAAACGAATTTTGTGGCTTTACGCCAGAGTTCCCGAGCGATTTCGGGGAAACGACTCAAATGCAGAAGATGGTGGAACTTGTTGAGACGTGGAGCAAGGAACATCCCCACAAGACGCGTCAGAGCGTGTTTTTGGAGCAGTATCCGGAGGCTCAGATAGATGATAACGGCGTGTTGAGCGTATGCCCTGCAGTAATTTCCCACTCGCACAGAAAGGATGGAGGCGGGTGTCTAAACATTCACAGGAAGTGCACCGATTGCCGCCGCGAGTTTTGGATGAGGGAGGTGGAGTGATGGAAAACATTTTGCAAAACTTCGCCAGCGGGCTGTGGATCGTGTTTGGCGTGTACTGTTTCTTCGGACTGAGGAAGTGGAACAAGCGGTTCAGCGAGCTGTATGAAGAACTGAAATGGGAGGTGGAGTGAATGAACGATATCACACGCCAGCCCTGGTCCGAATGGCTGGAAAACTCCCTGAGAACGATAATGGATATCGGGGCGGAACGCATGTGCATTGCAGGAAAAACGCCGGATGGGACCGTTTTTACCGGATATTACAACGCCGATGCAACGGATAAGGCCGTGTTTGCGCACAATATCCAGAGCGATGTGACCATGGATATCATCCGGGAGAACATCGGGAAAATCAAGGAGATGCTTGAGGAGAATGACGATGGATGAGCTGAAACCGTGCCCGTTCTGTGGTGGGGACGTTTGCTTCGACAAGGGATACAGCTATTTCAGAGACAATATGCTCTACTGCGACGGATGCGACATGGTGTTTACTCTGGACGATTGCGCGGCATCTGACGATGATATCGTCAGAGCGTGGAACAGGAGGGCTGACAATGGGTGAAAGAAACCTTGTTGCGGTCAGTATCAAGCATACGATATACGGTTGGAAGTTCGGCATGCCGTGCTGGCTGTGGGGAAGCAGAACAAAAGACGAAGAGAAGCGGTCGTTTGGCGGTTATACACAATATCCTAACAACGCAGAAGTGTACTCCCTCGGCGAGTGGCAGGAAAGCGGTTATGGTGCTGGTGATGTATGCAAGGTGGATGAACCGGTGCAGATGTGTATCGGTTTTTGCAAGAAATACAAAAAATATGACACAGTACTTGTTCCACTCGATCAGTACGTCAAATACTGCGAGTGCGCTTGCTTGCCGCTGGATAAACCAGAGGAGGGCTGACAATGGCTGACCAAATGCAGTTATATGACACATCGGAGAAACAATCAAGTAACAACACAGGTAAAGTTAAACGGAAGTGGGAAAATGGTTTCCAGAGATGGAGCAACCGGCAATTTGCAGATGGTGGTAGCTCTTTTGGGTGCTGTGGATTCGGCAGTATGTGTGACTACTGTGAAGATAATACGTATGGACGTCCGTGTGTCAGGTCGCTGAACGCCATGATCCGCGAAAAGCGTCTGAAAATCGACTACGATAAGACTAGTTACGAAGAAGTATGGGAGGGGATTTTTGACAATGGCTGAATACATGGACTGAGGTGCACCTTGATAGACACCAAAGAACGAATGCTGCATAGAAGGGAGATTATCAAAGAACTTAGAAGTCTTAATATGACAACAAAACATGTAATGTTAGAAAAAACTCCATCAATCCAATATACATGGCATACAAAAAATGGCGATATTGTTGCTAAATTTAAGATTTGGGATTGGTGGGACGGTAAAAACATTAGCGACCTTGAAATTAGTGAAAAGTATAGAGGGCTTGGGTTATCCTATCAACTTTTAGATTATGCTACGAAAAGATGTGGTGCTAGAAATTTGGCCGTAGAGAAAAGCAACACTATAGCAAAATATGTTTATGACAAATATGGATTCCAAGTAACAGATGAAGATGACGCATATCATTATATGTCTTTAAGCAAGTGGATTGCAAAGGAAAAGGCAATCGATGCATGGGACAGGAGGGCTGACAATGGCTGAACCTAAAAAGCCTTTTGACCGCGACAAGAAATGGAAACTTGGCAGAAGTTTCGGCTGGTGGCATATACCGTACTGCCCGCATTGCAAGCGGAAGTTGGGGCTGATGGTAGAAGAGCAGAAGGCTGAAAAATGCCCGATGTGCGGCAAACCGTTAGAATGGGATGGTGCTGATAATGGCTGAATACATTGAGCGCCGCACGGCAATTGAGCATTTGAACGTTTGGTGCGGCGGGTGTGGAAGCGCGGTGGAATGCATCCTCGCAGAGCCCGCCGCTGATGTGGCCCCGGTGGTGCATGGGCGAAAAATTGAAGACGGAGATATAGGGTGTTTTGGCTGTGCTCTCTGTGTGGCGAATGTTTGCCGTATGGTGCGAATTATTGCCCCAACCGCGGCGCAAAGATGGGCGGAGGTGCTGAATGATTTGCTTCTACACCATCACGATCCTTGCTGAGTTGGCGGGCGCAGGGGAGTCCCTAAGGACAGCATCGGCCGAAACCATAACCGCTATAGCACTATGGGTGCTATGTGACATCGAACTATGCAAACTTATTTTCAGGAGGCGGTAACGATGAAGTGCGACACATGTAATGTACCTTGCCCGATGGCCGACATGGCGCACGAAGCAGCCAAGGGCAGGATGTACGCCACAAGAGAATTTATTGCGTTACAAAAGAAAATTGAAGACGGCCAGCTTGTCGAAGTGGTGCGGTGCAGGGATTGCAAGCACAGCTGCGAGGATTTGGGAAGTCTGTACTGTTGTTCATTTGGGCCGTGCGTGTATAGCTCTGTGTCTCCAGATTTCTGGTGCGCGAATGGCAAACGGAGGGAGGATGCCCATGCCCAAGACTAACCCCCGCAGAATCCCTCGCACACAGGCCGACGTAGACAAAGCCTACAGCAACGGCATTGTGGAGGGCCTGAACCGTGGCATAGATCTGATGCTATACGTCCTGATCGACAAGCACGACGCGCCGATGGACGATGTGCAGCAGCTTGCTGTGGAGCTAAACCACGCCGCTCAGTGCGTGGCGGAAGGGTACGTTACCTGGGCAGATATCCGGCAGATGCTCAAAGAGTACGGCGTTGAGACGGCGCTGGAATAGGAGGTACAATGAGCAACAAATACTCGCTCCCCTATGATATCCGCATGGAGTGTATTGCCTACGTCAGGGGCTATCCCCGCCGGGTCCGCGCGTACAATGCGGCCCGGGAAGAAGTGTTGGAGTCGTCGGCTTATGCCATGTCCGGTATGCCCCATAGCCCGGGTAACAGCAGGATAGCCGAACGCAAGGCGGAAAGGCTGGCAACCATAGAGAACTGGCCGGAAACGAAGAAAATGCGGGCCGTGGAATACGCCATGGACAACGTAGGCCGGGATATCGCCAATGAGAACGTGCGGCGCAAGCTGGTATGGGCGATCATGCGGAATTGCGAGAACCGGGGCAGATACCCGCTTAGAATCATGGACGGATGCGGATTCAGCGAGAGAACCATGAAGCGCCGCAAAGCTGCATTTTTGTGGCACGTAGCAGATTATTTGGGCCTGGTTTCCTAAAAGTTGGCCCATTAGGCACATAAAAACGTGCTAAAATAGTATCATCGGAAAGTGGAACCAGTCAGCCCACAACCCGAAATTTCATTTTTCTCCTCTTTCTTCCCTCCATAGGTTAAGGCACAGCCGGTAATGGGTGCCTCCGCGCAAGCGGCCTCGCAAGGGCGTTACCGGCATGCAGACACTCACGGGATATCTCGCGGGTGTCTGTTTTTTATGCGGGTGTAGCCAAAAGGCAAGGCACGGGACTTTGACTCCCGTATGTGCTGGTTCGATTCCAGCCGCCTGCGCCAGAGGCCGGGTCGCGCCCGGACAATGTGAGACCGCCATCGTCATGGCTCACATGGAAATGACAACGCTCGCTGAAAACTGCGCTTGTCTTGATGCGTCAAGACCGGTTTGACCAGACGGAATAGGGGCTGCGACTTTTCGGAGCGTAGTTGCCGGTAGCGTGTGACAATCTAAGCAAGAAAGACGATCATATATGCGGCGTGCAGAAGCAGAAGCGAAAGCAATGGCTATAGGCAACATTGCGGACGTGTGGCGGCTCAATACCGCCTCGCCGCTCCAAAAGAGGAGCGCCGCTGCCTTTGGAAATGGGCAAAGCTCCCGCCTGAAAGTGCGGCAATAATGGTTCGCGTGAGCATGGGGTGAGCGATTAAATCAGGCCAAATCGGCGACAACACCGGGCGAGGGTGAGCCATTAAGTGTATGCCCCTCGGGGCGGGTAAAGTCTGCTATGTAAGGCCAAGGGGCGGGGGCTGGTAGCAAAACGAAAGGGAGTGAGCCTATGGCTGGCGGAGCGCCAAGAAAATGGAAAAGCGTAAAGGCAATGCAGGAGGCCATTGACGCTTACTTCAAAAAGTGCGAAGGCGAACCGTTTATCGGAGATGACGGTTGCGCTGTGCGAGATAAGTACGGGGTGCCAATCATCATCAACGCAAAGCCGCCGACAATCACGGGGCTTGCATTGGCACTTGGATTCACAGGGAGACAAGCACTGCTGGACTATCAAGCAAGGCCAGAGTTTGCGGACACGGTTACGCGCGCGAAGTCCCGCTGCGAGGAATACGCCGAATCCCGGCTGTACGATAAGGACGGTGCGAACGGCGCGAAATTCTCGCTTGGCTGCAATTTTGGTTGGCGTGAAGTGAACGAGACAAAGATAAGCACGGATTCCGTCAAGGTGGTTATTGATGTCTGATATTCTCTTGTCAGAAAAAATCGGCTCTGCATTCTACGACGTGGCACATGACGTGTTCCACCACGGCCACACGCACTACGATTTTAGCGGCGGTCGTGGCTCACTGAAATCCTCCACAGTATCAATTCTTGTACCGCTTTTGCTGGTTGGCAATCCGGGAACGCATGCGCTTGTGTTGCGCAAGGTGGCAAATACAATCCGCGATAGCGTTTATGCACAGTATATCTGGGCAATCGGCGAGTTGGGCATGGCGGCGTATTGGGACGCGAAAGTATCCCCGATGGAGCTGATCTACAAGCCGACAGGCCAAAAGATCATGTTTCGCGGCGCTGACGACCCCATGAAGATCAAGTCTATCAAGGTGCCGTTTGGCTATATTGCCGTGACGCACTTTGAGGAAAAAGACCAGTTTGCCGGACGTGCGGAAATCCGAAACATTTTGCAGTCGACCATGCGCGGTGGCTCGGCGTTCTGGAACTTTGAAAGCTACAACCCGCCTATTTCGCGTGACAACTGGGCAAACAAGGACAGTTTGGAAGAACGCGCTGACCGGCTGTGTCATAAGTCCACGTATCTGCAAGCACCGCCCGAGTGGCTGGGAGAACAGTTTCTTGCAGAAGCGGAACACCTCAAAGAGACAGACGAGCGCGCGTATCAGCACGAATATCTCGGTATCCCGGTCGGCACGGGCGGCAATGTGTTTGACAAGCTGGAACTGCGGGAGATCACAGATGAAGAAGTCAAAAGTTTTGACCGCATCTATCAGGGAGTGGACTTTGGCTGGTTCCCCGACCCGTTCGCTTTTATTCGGCTGCATTATGATCGAGCGAGAGAGACGATCTATCTACTGGACGAGATTTATCAAAACAAGCTGTCCAACGAGCAGAGCGCGGTTATGATAAAGCAGCGTGGATATAACAACGCGCGAACAATCTGCGACAGCGCAGAACCGAAGAGCGTTGCTGACCTTCGGGCAATGGGGCTACCTGCGTATGAAGCGGTAAAAGGCCCCGGTTCGGTGGAATACGGCATGAAGTTTTTGCAGAGAAGAACAATCGTCATTGACAGGCGACGCACACCGCACGCTTACGATGAATTTGTTGGATACGAATACGAACGAAACAAAGACGGCGACATTATTAGCGGCTACCCTGACGCGAACAACCACCTGATTGACGCGACGAGATATGCGTTAGAGCCTGTCAGCCGCAGAATGGGAGTTATTGCATGACGGTTATCGATAAATTAAAGGAATTCGGGTATACGACGATCCCAGAGGAATTCTATACATACGTGTCCCTTTGGAAGTCGTGGTACGTCGGCAAAGTCAAGGGCTTCCATCAATACCGGCGATATAACGGGCATAAGTGGACAAAGTGCAACCGTGCAAGCCTCGGTATGGCGAAAAAGGTTTGTGAGGACTGGGCAAACCTCTTGATGAATGAGAAGGTTCAGATCACGCTTGAAGGCCAGAAGGAGCAGGAGTTTATTGACAGGGTTCTGACGGCGAACAACTTCACGGTCAAGGCAAACGAAATGCAGGAAATGAAATCAGCGCTCGGAACCGTGGCGTACATTCCGCGTGTGGTGGGGCAGGCCGTTAATGAAAGCGGCGAGATCGTGTCGGGTGATGTTTCTGGCATCGAGCTGGACTATGTGACGATTGAGCACATCTTTCCGCTGGCTTGGCAGAATGGATTTATCACAGAATGCGCGTTTGACAGCGTAGTCACACGAGCCGGAAAGAATTATCTGTATTTGCAGATTCACCGGAAAGACGAAAACGGTCTTTACGTCATCGAGAATAGTATTTACAGATACGAAAACGAGACGCTTGCCGACGCGCTACTCACCGATGTTCCGGGCTTTGAGCGAATCCCACCTGTGGTACATACGGGAAGCGACAAGAGGCAGTTCGTCATCGACAGACCGAACATCGCAAACAATCTTGACCACCTGCTTCCGGTTGGTATCCCTGTGTATGCAAATGCAATCGACGTTCTGCGCGGCGTTGACTGTGCCTATGACTGCTATGTGAACGAGTTTGAGAACGGGCCTATGATGATGATGGTCAAAATGCCCGCCACAAGGTGGGAAGACGACGAACCGACGCTTGACGACAACGACCGGCGTTTCTATCTGCTTCCAGAAGATACGCAGCAAGGAAACGTCGTAGAGACAATTTCTCCGACGCTGAGAACCGAGCAGCTGAATGTAGGACTTCAAGACCAATTGAACGTACTGTCCAGCAAGTGCGGCTTTGGCGAGACCTATTACCGTTTCGACGGCGGCAGCGTAGCAACGGCCACACAAGTCATCAGCGAGAACTCCACCATGTTCCGCACCATCAAAAAACACGAGATCATTTTGGAACAGGCGCTTGTGGAACTGTGCCGCATTCTGCTTCGGCTGGGCAACACGGCCATGAATGCTGGGCTGAATGAGGAAGTGGAAATCTCCATCGACTTTGACGATAGCATCATTGAGGACAAGCAAACCGATTTTTCCCGTGATATGCAGCTCTTGCAGGCGGGCATCATGAACGATTGGGAGTTCCGCATGCGCTGGATGAACGAGGACGAGGCAACCGCAAAGGCGGCGCTGCCAAAGATGCAGGACATGACGACCGAGGAAGAAACGGAGGTAGAGTGATGGGCGGCAGAGGTGGAGCAGGCGGCGGCATTGGAGCCGGAGAACCTGGGCGTGGTCGCGGTATGAGCCTTGCACGGTTTTTGTCGCAACAGGACATTGACCGAGCAAATGCGGCGTCCGTAACCGATATGGGCGATATTATCAGGCGCACATTCGAGCGCAACGTTGCTGAAATCAATGGACTTGAGATGTCGGACGCTGAAAAGAAAGACGCGGTAAAGCAGATGGCAACTCTCGCAACAACGGCGCTCAAAACGGCGGCAGGAGCAGTTAATCCTTATGCAAGCGGGCCTGCGCGCCTGACAACGGCGCAGAAAACAGGAAGCGCCGCAGACAGAGCTGCAAGAGCGCGCGGTGAAATGGATAGCTACATGCGGAAATTGCGTGACCAGTCCAGTAAAAACCGCAAAGCAGCAGAAAACAAGGCGTTTTCCAATGCCTTTGTAACAGCGCAAAAGTCCGGCGCGTTGGAAGTTACGGTAAACGGCAAGAAATACCGCAGGGCTAATAAGCGCAGCGGTACATGGAGACCTGTTTAATGGGAGGACGCGGCGCAAGCAGCGGCATGAGCGAAAAGGGAAAGCCTTACGGGAGCGAGTTTAGGACGCTTCTAAAAGCTGGAAACGTAAAGTTTGTAAAGCAAAATGCGGCATTGAACGCAAAAGACCCATTGGAAACTATGACCAAAGGGCGCATTTACGCAACGATAAACGATGAGGGCAAAATCAATGCAATCAGCTATTACGGTGCAGATGGAAAGCGTGTAAAAACAATCAATCTTCTGCATAGCCATGAGCAATTCAAGGGAGTGCATACACACATCGGGTATTATCATGATGAAGGCGGAACAAGAGCATTGACGGCAGACGAAAAGAAGCTGGTTGCATTCGTAAAAAAGGCTTGGTATAATAGGCATAGCAAGTAGTCGTATAGGGTGATTACACCGTGACTGCGGGAACTCCGGTTAGAATCCGGGCGCTTGCTATGCCGTAAGGTACAGAAATGTATCTTGCGGCATTTTTGTTTGCTGGGGGATTTATGATTAACTTTGAAAATCTCGACAAGTTCACATTCCCCGGCGTTGGAAAGTACGACATTCCGCAGATCGAGCCGGTCAAGGCATATCCGCATGGCGAATTTATCCCTGTGAATTACCATTACACAGCAAAAGATACGGCAAGCAAGATCGTACACTTCTTTGTGGATGATTATCAATTCATCCGATACTGGAACACACCGGACAAGTACATTCCGAAACTGTTGCAGTTTTCGGCGGTGTGCGCGCCGGACTTCTCCACATACACGGATATGCCGCTGGCGATGCAGATATACAACCATTACCGCAAGCATTGGTTGGCGGCATACTGGCAGCTCCACGGGATGACGGTTTATCCCTCTATTTCATGGAGCGACGAGAACAGTTACGATTGGTACTTTGATGGTGAGCCTGTCGGCGGAATAGTTGCGGTTAGTTCGGTAGGCACACAGCAGAACAAGGAAAGCAAGCGGCTGTTTCTGCGCGGTTACGAGGAAATGATGAATCGGCTTTCACCGGAATGGGTGATATTCTACGGAAAAGTGCCGGAAGAATGCGACTGGAATGTAATCCGCGTGAAGCCGCATTATGACGAGATTGTGAAACGGAGGAAAGCAAATGAAATATCCGTTTCAGCCGGAAGTCCTTGACGCGCTGCCGGAAGAGCTGGCGGAACTGTTCCGGGCGCTTGAAATAACGCTGCTGGAAGAAATCTGTTCCCGGCTCAAAGCTGCAGACGAGCTGAACGAGGTAACGGTGCAGGATATTCGCGCATTGCGGTCCCACGGCATCAACCTAAAGGAAATCAAGAAAGCAATCCGCGAGACTTCCGGCATCAGTAAAACTAAGCTGGACAAGCTGCTGGGCGATGTGGTCGCAAGGAACCAACAGTATTACACTGATATGATTGACCTTGCGCATATCAACCAGCCTGAGACACTGGTTGACGCTGCGGAAGTGGCGGCGATCAGGACGCAGACACTTGATACATTCCACAATCTGACTGCATCCATGGGCTTCCTGGTGGACGCTGGGCGTACAATGCTCCCACCTGCCAAAGCGTACCAATGGGCACTTGACAGCGCAGCGTTGCAGGTGCAAAGCGGTGCAATCAACTACAATCAGGCGATTAAAACGGCTGTGAAGGAACTTGCGGACAGCGGTTTAAAAGTGGTTGACTACGAAAGCGGCCATCGAGATCATGTCGATGTTGCCGTTCGAAGAGCCGTAATGACCGGCGTATCTCAAATCTGCGCCAAGTATACGGAGCAATCCGCAGAATATCTGGATACACCATATTTTGAAGTTTCGGCCCATGTTGGCGCACGAGATAAGCCGGGACCGTCACCGTGGTCATCGCATAAGGATTGGCAAGGTCGCGTTTACAGCGTACGAGCTGGGGACATTTACCCGAGCATTTATGACGTTTGCGGCCTGGGCGCAGTTGACGGTCTGGAAGGGGCCAACTGCCGCCACAGGCGGTTCCCGTGGGTTGAGGGCGTGTCCGAGCGCACCTACACGGATGAACAGTTGGAACACATCGATGACGGCCATGGATGCACGTTTGATGGCAAGGATTACACGGCATACGAGGCAACCCAGATGCAGCGCCGTATTGAGCGGACGGCTAGAAAGTTAAAGCGCGAAAAAGCCGCCTACAAGTCCGCAGGATTGCATGAAGATGAGACTGCGGTAAACATACGGCTACGGCGGTTAAACGCCAAATACAATGCGTTCAGTGCGGCTGCAGGGCTGCCGGAGCAGCGGGAGAGAATGAAGGTGCTGTATGTAGATAATTTGCCGCAACAAAAAGTAAATGGCTTGTCTGCTTCAACGAAATCTACTATAATAAACGCAAATAAGGCGAGTGGCGGCGGAGCAGTGCATCACATTGGGCAAATTGATACTGAAAAGTACAGAGTAGTAACAGAAGACATCCGCACGGATGAAGTAGTCATAACGGATGAACGCATACAGCACATAAAAAAACGACATCCGCGGGATTTTGAACGGTACAAAAACTATTTATCGCAAATTGTAGAGGCTCCCGATTATATTTTAGAAGCAAACAAACCGAACACCGCGTTTGTTCTTAAAGCGTTTGAAGACGCAGGGGAACGCTTCCAGCTCATTTTGCGGCTTGCGACAAATGCAGACAATCCAGAGTATAAAAACTCTGTGATTACATTTTTGCGAGTGGAAGAAAAGCGATACAAGCGGTATCTACGGACGAAAAAAATACTTTACAAATCTGAATAAAGCGGCTATACTTGTTATAGGATAAGCAAGGTGCTTTGAGGTGGTCAATTTCGTGGCAGCCACACGCCGATGGTATTGATAGGGGAAACCCGAGAGATGCAGGGGAAAGCCACGCCTGCCAAAGCGCCAACGAAGAAGGAGAGCCGCAGCGATGTGGTTCTCCTTCTTGTGTTTTGAAAGGCGGATATGACTTGAACTTTGACGAAGCAATCAAGGCCGTGCAAGCCATTCTCAAACGTGGAAACGATGTAGAAATCCGGCGCAAAGGTGACGGGTACATCGTCTTAGAGGTCAAGAAAACAATCAAATACAGCACTTCCGCGCAATAGGGCGCGGGAAAGGGCAATAGGAGCCGAACAGTACGCAGATTTTGCGCATTGTTCGGCTCTTTTTTTGTAATACGCAGCGGGGAATGACGCTGTGGAAATAAATAAAAGGAGAGTAAAAATGGCAGACGAAATTATGACTTTTGATGAAATACTGGCTGACCCGACCTACAAGGCGGAGTTTGACAGGCGAATCACAAAGGCGCTTTCGACTGTCCAGAGCAAACTGGACGCGGAAGTGGAGAAGAACAAGCAGTTTGCAGCGAACGGCAGCGCGGAAACGGAAGCGCTCAAAAAGGAAATCGAGGGCTACAAGTCCAAGATTGCCGATTATGACTACGCAGATGTGATCCGTAAGACGCTTGCTGAAAAGGGCGTAAAATTCAGCTCTAAAGCTGCTGAAAAAGCATATTTGGCAGACCTGAAAGCAAAGCACCTTGAAATCAAGGACGGTGCGCTTGATGGGTTTGACGAATGGCACAAGGCGCAAGTCAGCGCTGATCCGTCCGCGTTCCAAGACGGCGTAAAAATCGACTGGTCTGCCGCTGTTGGCGGCGGCGAAAAGAAAATAGATACCAATGCCGCGATGAACAATCTGATCCGCGGCGCACTCAAGTAACGAAAAGGAGATTACAACATGGCAACTATTGATCGTTCCGCACTTTCCGGACTTATCCCGGAACCCGTAACCCGCGAAATCATGCAGGGCGCTATCGCCGAATCCGCTGTCCTGCGCATGGGCCGCCGTCTGGCGAATATGTCCAGCAAGACGCAGACCATCAACGTGCTGGATGCCCTGCCCTCTGCGTACTTTGTCAATGGCGAAGCCACTGACAGTGGCGCAGGCGAGGCATTCAAGCAGACCACCAAGATGGCGTGGGACAAGAAGAAGCTGTACGCCGAGGAAATTGCGGTTATCGTCCCCATCCCCGAGGCTGCTCTCGATGATGCGGACTATGACATTTGGGGCGAGGTCAAGCCCCGTCTGACCGAGGCTTTCGGCAAGGTCATCGATGCGGCTATCCTGTTCGGCACCAACAAGCCCACCACATGGCGCACTGGCGTTGTTCCCGCTGCTATCGCTGCCGGTAACGGCGTTCCCGTCGGCACCAGCGTGTTTGACGACATCATGGGCGAGAATGGCCTGATCTCCAAGGTTGAGCTGGACGGCTTCAACCCCAACGGCGTGATGTCCGCTATCCAGATGCGCGGTAAGCTGCGCGGCCTGAAGGACACCACCGGTCAGCCCATCTTCAAGTCCGATATGCAGGGTGCCACCCGCTACGGCCTCGACGGCATGGATATGTATTTCCCCATGAACGGCGCGTTTGACCCCGCTCAGGCTCAGATGATCGTTGGTGATTGGAGCCAGCTGGTGTACGCCATTCGCCAGGACATGACCTTCAAGATCTTCACCGAGGGCGTCATTCAGGACCCCAGCACCAAGGCCATCACCTACAACCTCATGCAGAACGACATGGTTGCTCTCCGCGCCGTCATGCGTCTGGGCTGGGAGATTGCCAACCCCGTCAACGCCTACAACGTGGACAAGGCCAATCCCTTCCCCTTCGCCGTTTATGGCAAGGGCGGCGCTATTTCCACCGTCGCCGTGACCCCTGCTACTGCTACCGTAAAGAAGGGTGAGAGCAAGCTGTTTACGGCCCAGGTTGACGGCGAGGGCATTATCAACGGTGAGGTCGAATGGTCTCAGGACGGTACGAAGAGCAATATCAGCGATGAGGGCGTTCTGACCGTTTCCGCTACCGAAACCAAGAGCAGCATCACCGTTACCGCGAAGTCCAAGCAGGACGGGACCAAGACCGGCACTGCCACTGTTACCGTTTCTGGCTGATTTGAAAGGAGCTGACCCGTATGACTTACGCAGACTTTGAATACTACTTCGGCACTTATATGGGCGCTGTGAGCGAAAATGACTTCCCGCGTCTTGTTGTCCGCGCCAGCTCTTTCCTCGATTACTACACGCGCAACAAAGCTAAAGGCCACGCCGATCTGGACGCGGTAAAGATGTGCTGCTGTGCGCTGGTTGACAAGTATGCGGTCATCGAAGCGGCGCAGACGCTTGCCGTGAAAAACCTTGCAAACGCTGCGGAAAATGACGCGGAAGTCAAAAGCGAAACAGTAGGCAGCTATTCCAGAACACTTGCAACGGGCGGGGAATCCGCCCTGTCTGCACTCAATACGACGGACGGGGTAAGGAAACTGCTTGCGGAAACGTGCATGGAATATCTTGCCCCTACCGGGCTGCTGTATCGCGGAGGTGGTTGTAGATGTACGCTCCCCACATTGTAACGATTTACAACATCGTGCAGGAGATCGACCCGACAACGCTTGATGAGGTCGAGAAGGTTTATGCCACAATCTTGCGCGGTGTGATGCTGCAAGCGTCAAAGGGCGTGAATGTGCGCGAAAGCGGCCTTGAAAGTGCCGACGCTGTAAATCTGTATATCCCGTTTTCCGTGAAAGCGGTGGATGGAACGACAGGTAAAGCCAAAACTTATGCGCCCCCGCAGGCGTTTCTTGCGGCGGCGGACAAGTCCGGGCTGTGGACGCTCTCATACAAGGGCAACGGGGGCATGACGTGTTTTGTAAAGGGCGAAGTCGTTTCGGATAACATGACCGTCGTACTGGGCCATGACGATTGCTACAACGTGACCAAAGTTGATGCGATGGACTACGGTAGTCCCGATATGCAGCACTGGGAAGTCGGAGGGGCGTAATGGGCATCAAGTTCTCCGTGCATACCGATGGAATGGACGCTGTCAGAACTGCCATTGCAAAGGCTTGTACGCGCGCTGAGCACGTTTTAGCCGAGCAGATGGAGAAAGACATTCAGCCTTTTGTTCCGATGCTTACGGGATCTTTAACGAAGCGTACAAGGGTAGTTGGCAACGATATCATCTACCCCGGCCCTTATGCGAGATTCCTGTATTACGGGAAAGTCATGGTTGACCCGAATACCGGCAGCACATATGCGCCAAATGGAGGCACAAAGGTCGTGACAGACCGCAATTTAGTGTTCAACCACACGGCGCATCCACAAGCACAAGCCCATTGGTGCGAAGCATCGAAAGCGCAGAACCTTGGCAAGTGGGCGCGCGTAGCGGAAAAGGCGGTGAGGAAGTACGGAACAGATTAAAAAGACGGTATCGGCAGCGGAAGAAGATCAAGTTTCCCGAAAGCTGCTTGCGTGGCTGAACACGTTTCCCAATAAGCCGGTTGATTTGATTCGGTTCGAATTTCTCCCCGCCGATACTGCGGCGATGGCGCTGTCCACGATTCAGGCGGCGTACATCGTACAGAAATACATCCTCGGCGGATATCAGGCGGAATACCAATTCAAGGTTATTTACCGCATGAAACCGGGGAATAGCAACGACAAACGGCTCAAAGCTGACGAGCTGCTTAACGCCTTGGGCGATTGGGCAACAAGCGAAACGCCGCCTGACATTGGCGACGGTCGCCGCGTCATCCGTATTGAGCCTACAACGCGATCCTCTCTTTTTGCCGTGTATGAAAACGGTGACGAGGATCATCAAATCCTTATGAAAATGAACTATGAGGTGATTAAAAATGGCTGATATGACCTTTAACACCACGGCGGGGCAGACCGTAGACCGCGAACTTCTGATTGCGTATCTCAACACGGGCGAAACTGGAACCCCTACGTGGTCTCCCCTCGGTACGCGCGTCACGGATTCCAGCATGGAATATGATTGGCAGGAGGATTCCTCGAAAGATATTCTTGGAACGACGCGCACGACCATGAAGAAACCCATTATCACGCAGACCTTTGACCCGTCTAATCTGGACGCTGGCGACCCTGCCATCGTCAAGGTTTGGAACCTTGCGGTCAAGGAGCAGAACGCGGCGGCGCTGGCGAATCAGGACGTGCTGATTGTCCATGCTTATGCAGGCACGGCAAAGACTGCGGTATTTGCGGAGCGTTATTCGTCCTGCATGGTTAAGCCTTCTTCCCTCGGCGGCGAGGGCGGCGGCTTTGTCGGTATGCCTATCGACGTGACGCTTGGCGGCACGCGCACGGTCGGCACCGCCGCTGTCTCTGGCAATACGGTCACTTTTACCGAGGGCGAATAACAAATAGAGGGCTGGCGTCTGTCAGCCCTCATTTTGGAGGAATATATGGAACTCACTTTTGATTCCGGTGTAAAGGAATATACCATTCGCGGCGTAAACGGCGTTGTAACGGTGTACTTTAACCCTGCGGATGTCAACTTCGCAAAGAAAGCATACAAAACGTTTGATGATCTGCGCAAGAAGCAGGAGACCCGCGCAAAGACGCTTGAAAAGGATATCCCCAATGATGAGCTTTTCGACATGGTTGATTCTCTTGACAAGGAAATGCGCAGCATCATCAATGACCTGTTCGGGCAGGACATTGCCGATACGCTTTTTGGCAGCGTCAACGCCTATTCCGCGGCCAACGGTGCGCCGGTTTGGCAGAACTTTATGACCGCCATTATCGAACAGTTTGACGAGGCAGTAAAGCGCGAACAGGCGCTTGCCGATGAGAAAATCCGCAAGTATACACAGAAATACCGTAAATGATGTACGATCTTCCAACGTCGCTGAACGTCTGCGGCGTTGACTATGAAATTCGCTCGGACTATCGCGCGGCACTGGACGTGCTGGCGGTATTTGCTGCGGCCGATCTGACCAACGAGCAGAAAGCGCTTGCGGCTCTGGATATCTTTTATCCGGACTTCTTAAAAATGCCAGATGAGCACATTCCAGAAGCCATGAAGCAGATGACATGGTTTCTCGACTGCGGTGACGAGGGCGATAATCGCAAGCGACCTAAATTGATGGACTGGGAGCAGGATTTTCAATACATCGTTTCCCCCATCAATCGTGTTGTTGGGCGGGAAGTGCGGGCAATGTCCTATTTCCACTGGTGGTCTTTCGTTTCGGCGTACTACGAGCTGGGAGATTGTCTGTTTGCGAATATCGTCCGCATCCGAAGTCTAAAGGCCAAAGGGAAAACACTTGACAAAGCCGACCGTGAGTTTTACCGCGAAAATCGGCGCATTATTGACTTAAAGCGGACGCTGACCGAGGAAGAGACCAATACCATCGATGTGTGGTTAGGCAAAAACGCCAACAAAAGCCCATAATACGGAGGTGATTTTTTGGCTGACGGTGAAGTCGTATTCGAAGCGACTATTAGCGATAAAAAACTCCATCAGGAGCTGAACAAAGTAAAAAGCAACATCGAATCCCTGCAAAAGGAATTTAACCGGCTCGGCGCCAAAAAAACGCAGATGGAAGACCGGCTGCGCAACATCGGCGCAGAGCTGGATGCGGCAAAACAGGTGCTTGCCGATATGCGCACAGCGCCAAAAGGCACGTATGAAAAAATCGACGTGTCCGAGCAGGCCGAGCGCGTGCGAATGCTGCAAAGCGAATTCAACAAAACTGCAAATAGCATTGACAAGCTCAACGAAAAGCTCAACAAAACCGGCGATAAGATTTCCGACGCGAAAACGCAGGCGGTTGAATTATCACGACAAATCGAAGGACGATCCAAAGGTGCTGGACTGCGCAACGCAACCGAAGCGGCGGCAGATTCCATGAAAGTTTTTGGACAGCGAGTAAAATCTGTTGTCCGCAGTGCCCTTGTTTTTACGGTTATTACCCAAGCATTAACAAAAGTGCGCGACTGGGCAAAAAATGTCGTAATGGTAAACTCCGATGCAAGAGAATCCATTGCGCAGCTTAAAGGAGCGCTTTTGACACTGGCACAGCCTCTTGTAAGCGTAATTGTCCCCGCCTTTACACTGCTTGTAAAAGTAATTACGGCAGTAGTCTTGCAGATCACGCGCCTTGTGGCGCTTATTTCTGGCAAGAGCGTCAAAGCAACAGCAGATTCCGCAAAGGCTCTTAATAAGCAAACAAATGCTTTAAAGGGAACCGGAAATGCAGCAAAAAAAGCTGCTGGACAGCTTGCGGCGTTTGATGAGATCAACCAGATTTCCACCGATACCGCGGATAACGCGGGCGGCGGTGCATCCGCTGACGCGATCACGCCTGACTTTAGCTACATGGACGAGATCAACGACAAGCTCAAGAAAATTGCTGATGCGGTCATGCTAATTGCCGCAGGGTTGGCCCTGTGGAAACTTGGCAGCTCTCTCCCCGGAACGTTGGGAAAGCTTTTAACAAAACTCGGCGGCATTCTCATTGCTGTTGGCGGTTTAATCATTTTGTGGGAAAGCCTGTCTGACGCATGGAACGACGGCGTTAACTGGAAAAACTTACTCGGATCTCTTGCGGGCGCAGCGGCACTTGCCGGAGGCCTCGCTCTTGCGTTTGGCAAGGTGGGCGCTGGCATTGGACTGGTAGTATCCGGGGCGGCCCTGCTGGTCGCTGCATTGCACGACATGATGGAGGACGGCATGAACCTGGAAAACACGCTGATGAGCGTCGCCGGTCTGATGATTGGTGGCTTGGGAATTGCTGTGCTCACAGGGTCCTGGATTCCGCTCCTGATTGCCGCAATCGCCTCCCTGCTTGTGGCTGTGGTGAACGCCTACGGCGATACAGAGCAGTTCGTCGACGGAATCAAAACCATGCTGGATGGGTTTGTGGCCTTCTTCGCGGGTATTTTCACCGGGGATATTGACCGTGCCATCGGCGGCATCGAAAAAATCTTCAAGGGCTTGCAAAACGTTCTGTTTTCCATTGTGGATGCGCTCAAAAACATGTTCCTGTCGTTCTTGGATTGGCTGGATGAGAAGACTGGCGGGAAGCTCCATGGGATCATCGAGTTCATCAAAAGCTCGGTCACGGGAGCATTCACTTTCATCAAGGATTTTATCGGCAACGCCATGGCAGCCATTAAGAAGATATTCACGGGAATCGTTAAATTCCTCTCCGGTGCGTTTACGAGCGACTGGGACAAAGCGTGGGAGGGTATCAAAGATATCTTTGACGGCATATCAACAGCCATCAAGGGGACGTGGGCATCAGCCATCAATGCAATTATCCGTGCATTGAACTGGCTGATCGACAAGGCGAATAAAATCAGCTTCACAGTCCCAGGCTGGGTGCCGGGGCTTGGTGGCAAGCATATTGGCGTCAACATCCCGAAAATCAACGAACTTCAAATCCCCAAACTGGCCCAGGGTGCGGTCATCCCGCCTAACCGCGAGTTTATGGCCGTACTGGGCGACCAGAAGCACGGAACCAACATTGAGGCCCCCCTGGACACCATCAAACAGGCCGTTGCGGAGGTGCTAGGGCAAGGCAGCGACCGGCCCATTACCATCATTGTCCAAATGGACGGCAAGGAGATGTTCCGGCAGATGGTGCGGGAAAACAACTCCCAGGTGCGCATGAACGGCAAAAGCCCGCTGCTGACGTGAGGTGACGCATGGAAGTACTTAAGGTAACAAAGAAATCCGGGGCGGTGGTATCTCTCCCGGCCCCGGATGAACTGAAATGGAACATTTCCGACCTAGACGCAGATGGGACCGGCAGAAACCAGAACGGCGATATGTTCCGCGACCGCGTGGCCGTGAAGCGCAAGCTGGAATGCTCCTGGCGGCCACTCGTCTCTGCTGAAATGGCCAAGCTTTTGCAAGCCGTGGACGATGTGTTTTTCAGCCTTACATACCCCGACGCGATGACCGGCACCGACCGCACTATGATGTGCTACGTAGGCGACCGGTCATCGCCGATCATGCGGCCCGAAACCGATGGGAAATGGCTGTGGGGCGGGCTGTCCATGAACTTCGTGGAGAGGTGACGCCATGTACAATGTCTCCACCGTGTTTCACGCCGCTTTTGCGGATTATGGCCGCGAGATCAAGGCCAAGGTGATTTTCAACGGGCAGACAGAGCTTGACGGAACCTATGTGCAGGAGATCACCGCCACACCGGCGTTTGATTCTTCAGACGGCATTTCCGTCGGCTCTGCCTGTTCCGGGCGGTGCAAAATCCGCATTTACAAGCCGGATGAGCCGCTGCAGTTGTCCGGTGGGTACTTTGTGCCGTATATCGGCATCTACGTTCCTGGCGGTGATACAGGCGCGACAGCCATCGCCGGTCAGGCTGTGGCCGGTAAGTCAATTGTCGGCGTAAGCACCGCAGCGTCTGGGGTGGAATATGTCCCCCTGGGACGATACTACATCCCCGCAGACGGCGTAGAAAATTTGGTGTATGGCTGGGAAATCACTGGCTATGACCAGATGGCATCCTTGACGGAGCAGTACACCCCGCAAATTGAGTTCCCCGCCACGCCAGACGCTATGCTGACGGACCTGTGTGCGCAAAGCGGCCTGACTCCCCCAACGGTGACTTTTCCGGATATGACAATCGAGTCTGTGTTTGAGGGCACCATCCGACAGCAGCTGGGGTGGCTGGCTGGACTGTGCGGACAGTCCGCGCACTTCGACCGGGACGGCAATCTGGTGTTTAAGTGGTACGCAAAGACTACTTTTCAGGTCAGCCGGGACCAACAGTACATGTCCGGCCTTACCCGCACGGCAGACGATCTGTACACGGTATCCAGCCTCACCACCGGCACGGAAGATGAACCCATTACATCCGGCACCGGCTTGGGCATCACGTCCACAAACCCTTACATGAACCAGGCCGTTGCAGACCTGATTCAGCCGGAGTTAGAGATATCCTTCCAGCCCTGCGACGTAAAATGGCGTTGTGACCCGTCTGTTGAGGTGGGCGACGTCATCCAGGTGGAGGGTGATACCGGCGAATGGCTGGACGTGTGCGTCATGGAACAGGAAATCCACCTGTACGGCGGCCTTTCCTCTACGATGCACAGTTACGCCCCGCAGGACGCGGATTACGCCATGGAAAGCCCCACAGAGCAACGCATTAAGCGGGCTTATGAGAGCCTTACCAAGGCCATGCAGAACGCTACGCAAAAGATCATCGGGGCAAAGGGCGGGTATTATGAACTGACACTGGACGAGCAGGGGTTTCCCATCGGCTGGACCCTGCGGGATACGCCCACCATTACGCCCAATACCCGGATGTGGATTATGTCCACCGGTGGGCTGGGATTCTCCAAGGACGGCGGCAATACCATTTCCGGTGTTGCCTTGACCATGGACGGCGAGATCAACGCAAATGTCATCACCGCCGGGCAAATGTCTGCCGAAAGAGTCACCGTCAACGGCCAGACTCTTTCTGATTTTATCGACGCCAGTATCGACGATGACGGCCATCCGGTGCTGCGTATCGGGTCCTCTGCGTCGGAAATTGTGCTGAAAGAGTACAACGACAAAATCGGATTCTACGACACTTCCGGGACCCTTTTGGCGTACTGGAACAACAACAGTTTTGAGTTGGTGGAACTGAGCAAGTTCCGCCTGGGACCTATGGGCATTGTCGTACAGCCTAACGGATCCGTGTCCTTCGTGGGGGTGAGTTAATGGCAAGCATTTACGGGGCAAAATCTTCCACCGGCTGGCAATTGCGGCTGGATTATAGCGTATCCCAGAGCATCGCGGACAACAAGTCCACACTGGCCCTGACGCTGTACATCTATGACGGCACCGGCGAGAGCTACAACCTGGACGCCAATAGTTGCTATTACACTCTGCAAGGCACCAAGGTTTATAACCCGTACCGGTACAATTCCAGGGGATGGTACAAGCTGGGAGGCAAGTCTATCACCGTGGCCCATAACAATATGGGCAAGGGATCTGTGGTGCTTTCCGCGGACTGGCACAGCGGGTTTACGTCATCCTACACGCCGTCGAGCCTGACGGTTTCCGGCACGGTCATTCTTCCGGATATCCCCCGGGCATCTTCCGTTTCAGCGACCGGACTTGTGCTGGGTTCTGCCGGGACACTTGTAGTGACCAGGGCCGTGAGCACTTTTACACACACCATCAAACTCAAGTGTGGCTCTGCGGCACAGGTAACTGTGGCGACAAAATCCAGCGCCACATCCATTCCGTATACGCCGCCCCTGGATTGGGCCGTGCAGAATACGTCCGGAATCTCCGTAAACATCGCGGCGGAGATCACCACCTACAACGGGGACACCGTGGTGGGCACCAATACGACCACACTGACGGCATCCATCCCTGCATCGGTAAGACCCACCCTGTCCGTGAGTCTGTCAGACACCTCCGGATATCATCCCACATACGGCTGGGTGCAGGGCAAGAGCACTCTGAAAGCCACGTTTTCCGCTGCTGGGTCTTACGGCAGCACCATCAAGGTCAAGTCTCTGACCATCGGCGGAAAAGCCGCCAGCCCGGACGGGGCCAACGTCCTTACAGGCAGCGGCACAATGGCCGTTGTAGCCACCGTCACGGACAGCAGAGGGCGCACGGCATCTGTTACCCAGAACATCACTGTGAACGCGTACAGCGGCCCAGTGGTCCAGGATTTGACCTTTGTGCGCGGCTCTTACGCGAACAGCGTGTGGACGGAAAATTCCATGGGCGCGGACATCAAGCTGACGTTCACTCTGTCCCTCCAGCTGACCGGGAACAAGGCATCTGTGGAAATTACCGGCGCGTCCACACTGACCGACCAGACCAGCGGTGCAAAGATTGTGTATCTGGTTGCCTTTGGTACGGACACGACCAGCGTTGTACAGGTCAAAGCTACGGACTCCCTGGGCACCACGGTAACGCGGGAGATCACCATTCCCACCGTTTCGGTGCCCATGAACATGAGCTTTACCCTACCCGGGGTATGCTTCGGCGGCGTGGCCGAACACGAAAAGGTGGTGGAGTTCAAGTGGCCTATCCTGTATTTGGGGAAAGCTTTATTGGACTACCTCCACCCCGTCGGCAGCATCTACCAGTCTACGGCCCCCACATCCCCAGCGGACCTGTTTGGAGGCACCTGGGAGCAGATCAAGGACAGGTTTCTCTTGGCGGCTGGCGATTCTCATGCGGCGGGCTCCACCGGCGGCGAGGAGAAGCACATCCTGACGGCGGCGGAGATGGCAAACCACACTCACGGCTACGATTACACGGGCCAGAGCGACGCCGTTGGCACCGGGGCCATCAAGATCGTGTCTCCCCGCGGCACCGCCAACGCTTACACGGGCAAGGCTACGTCCAACTGCGGCGGCCAGGCCCACAACAACATGCCGCCGTACCTGGCCGTGTACACATGGCGCAGGACGGCGTGAATACGGACATGTAATGGGCTGACAGCTTGTGCCCGACTCGGGCACCGAAAGGAGTGATCTAATGGCCTTTAGCAAGAAGAACTTTGTGGACAACCAGACGGTTATCGACGCTGATACCCTCAACGCCATCCAGGATGAGCTGATCCGGGTGGCCGGGCTGCTGGGCAAGGACATCCAGTCCGCTGCCATTAACGACAGCGGCCATCTGATTTTGACGCTGACAGACGGCACCCCGTTGGACGCTGGCATTGCCAAGGGCGCGACCGGCCCGGCTGGCCCGCAAGGCCCCGCCGGTGCAACCGGCCCGCAGGGACCTGCGGGTCATAGCCCGGTGGTGACAGCCACGAAAAGCGGAAAAGTGACCACCATCGAGGTGGATGGGACGGCGATTGCTGCCGTAAACGATGGCGCGGATGCAGAGGATACAAGGGTCATCGCCGTGGCCATTCCCGCAGTGGTCAGGGTTCTGACCGGCAGCGAATTCAATATCTACTATGCTAATGTGATATCCCAGCAGAACGCCATGTTCTGGTGCAGCGCAGCAAACGGGCTGACTACAAAGCGGTATGGCGATCATCTGTCTATAACGGCCAACGCACCCGGGACGTATCCACTGCAGTGGAAGGTGTACGACTCCGGCTACAGCCTGCTGGCGAGCGGCACATGCACGATCATCGCCGCAGCCAACAAGGCCGTTACTGCATCGGCGCTGGTCATCGGCGACAGCACCGTGACCCAGGGCAACTACATCTGTCAAAAGCTTCTGAGCTGTTTCTCAGCCGCCGGAGGAGCACTGACGCTGCTCGGGACCCGGGGCACGGCTCCGGCCAGACATGAGGGACGGGCCGGTTGGAAAGCCTCCGACTACTGCACAAAGGCGGCAGACGGCACATATACAAACCCGTTCTATAACAACGGGTTCGACTTCAGCCACTATATGACCACGCAGGCCTATACCGGCGTGGGCGTGGTGGTTCTCCAACTGGGCATCAACGACATCTTCTATGCCGGGCTGGATTCCTTCTCGGCGGCTGCGACAATCGGGTATCTGGATACCATGGTGAACTCCATCCTGAACTATGACAGCAGCATCAAGGTCATCGTTGATCTGCTCACGCCGCCCAACGGGAACCCCTCCGTTTTTACGGAGAAATACGGCACCAGTCAGATTGAGTTCATTTACCGCATGAACACGATCCGCATGTCCAAGGCGCTGATGGAGCACTTTTCCGGCAACATCTCCGTGGCCATCTCGCCCAACAACTGTGTGCTGGATCCGGCTCAGGATATCAACGACGGCGTGCACCCCACGGAGGGCGGCTACGCGAAGCTGGGCCAGATGATCTATGAGACAATGCTGGGTGTGCATAGCGGTGACAGCGGCGGCGGTCAGGTGGCTCCCCTGTGGGATATGACCGGTCGGACAGGCGTTCAGTGGCAGGAGTATTCCGACGGAACCGTGGGAAGGTCCTTCAGCACGGATAAGTATTATTATCCGCTATCTTTCTCTGGGACTACTCAGAGTCCGACCGCTGCGACAATGACGGACTTTGCTGTCGGAACGGATACCCTGGAATTTACGATCCAGACGGGCAGCGCGTCGGCGGTTCAACTCTCCGGCTATGGCATCGTGGTCCCGCTGGCGCTGGAAGCCGGAAAAAGCTATACTTTCGCGGCAAAATGCGCCAGTGCAAATAGTGGTGTGAACCTGATGACCTATAACGTAAGCGGCGGCGTATGGACCTACGTGTCCAATGCCAGAGTCTGCTACAGCACCACGGAGCTTTGCTCCGCTTCCATAACCCCGGAGGCCGGGAAGGGGTACGCTATCTGTTTCTCCCAGAAAAGCGGCGGCGTTGGTACGAAAAATGTGTTCAGCCAGATTTCGCTGAAGGAGGCGTGAGCGGCAACCACGTTCCAGATGCCCAAGGCGCAAAAAAGGGAGGGCGATTAGCCCTCCCGCTTGAGCGCCTGCGTTATCAGGTGCTCAATAAAGTTTGATATGCTACGGCCCTCCGCTTCTGCGGCGGCCTGGATTTTCTCCTTGAGCTCCGGCGTGAGCCGGATATATAAACGTTCTGTTTTTGCCATGGTTTACATCTCCAGCCCGTACACCTTCATGTCGTGGCCAAAGGAACTTTCAGACGGCTTGAAAAGGTGATTTGTTTTGACGAACATATCGATGGAAAGAGGGGACTTGATTTCTTGCAGTTCGCTTTCCCGGATGACACGATACGGAGTAACACTCGTCCTGTAAATCTTGCCGTCCTTCTCGATGTACAGATTGTAGTCGGATTCCTTCATCCAGATGTTGTCGATTTTCATTTTCGTTTCCTTTCCGGCCTTGTGGCCTGTCCGTTGTTGATGTGGCTGCCCTCGTGACCTCCGGGGCGGGCGTTGTGGTTACTGCTCGATCTCGCCGGTGTGGGGGTTCCAGCTGCCTACCCGCTCCCAATTGGAGGTGGGGAGGCGGCCTGGCTGCTGCTCCTGACGGCGGATCATGCCGTTCTCGTTGCACTCGTAGTAGTAGGCTCCCATGAAGAAACGTGTTTCGCCGCTGTGGATGTGCTTCTGGATGGCGTTCATAGTGTTCTTGTTCATTTCATATTCCTTTCCGGCTTTGGCCTGTCCGTTACCTTTAGCTTGACTATATTGTACGCCTATTGTGCGTACAAGTCAATTGTCAAAATAGCCAAACATTACACAAAAATTAAAGCAAAATCACAAATTGAAAGGAGATTTTACATGAAAGAAAACGCGATCAAGGCCGCGCTGGCGGCCACCCTGGGGGCGCTGTGTGCCTACGGGGTGCAGCTGCTGGTGCCGGTGCTGGTGCTGGTGGTGGTGATGCTGCTGGACTACGCCACGGGCATGACCAAGGCATGGAACGCCGGGGAGCTGTCCTCCCGGGTGGGCCTGAAGGGTATCCTGAAGAAGGTAGGCTACTTGGTCATCGTCACCGTGGCCGCTGTGGTAGACTGGCTGCTGCGCTACGGAGCCGACGCCCTGGGCTGGGACTGGCCGGTGGATTTCCTGTTTGCCAGCATTGTCATTATCTGGCTGGTGATCAACGAGCTGCTGTCCATCCTGGAGAATGTGTCGGCCATTGGGGCCCCGGTGCCTGGTTTCCTCCAGGCGCTGCTGAAAAAGTTGAAAGTACACACCGAGGATACGGCGGCGGACAAGCTGCCGGGAGAGGAGGACGACAACAATGAGTAAGCGAGTGTACATCAGCCCCAGCGACCAGACGGAAAACCGCTATGCCTGGGGCAATACCAACGAGCACGTCCAATGCCAGAAGATCGCCGAGGCGGAGGCTGCCGCCCTGCGCCGCAGCGGCGTGGAGGTGAAGCTGGCGGCCTTCGGCGCCACCATGGCCCAGCGCTGCGCCGAGTCCGACGCCTGGGGCGCGGACATCCACAGCTGCGTCCACACCAACGCCTTTAACGGCAAGGTCATGGGCACCCGGATGTTCTGCTTTGCTATCCCCGGCAAGGGCTACGACGCCTGCAAGGCGGTGTTCGCGGAGCTGGCCCCGCTGTCCCCCGGCACCTCCGAAAACATCCAGAAGGCCAGTTACTACGAGGTGCGTGTACCTAATGCGCCGTCGGTGTACTGCGAGTGCGAGTTCCACGACACCGCCGAGGGCGCCAAGTGGATCGTGGAGCACACCACGGCCATCGGCGAGGCCATCGCCAAGGGCCTGTGCAAGTACCTGGGAGCGAAATACGTCCCGGCCAAGCAGGAGGCCCCCAAGCCCGCCGAGCCTGCCCAGAGCGATACCCTGTACCGGGTCCAGGTGGGGGCCTTCGCCGTCCGCGCCAACGCCGAGAAGATGCTGGACCGCCTGAAAAAGGCCGGGTTTACCGGCTTTATCGTGAAAGGAAAGAAGTAAGAAACATTCTGGACGGCGGGGAGTGACGTAACGCCGCGCTCCCTGCCCGCGCATTGCGCCCGCACGCCCACGGCTTTTATTATGCCATGGATAATAGTCGCAAAGCCGTTCGGTACTACATTTCCAGTATGGCTCCTAAGAGAGCTTTGGAATTTGTCCAATCTTTCGATTTGCCAGAAGATGAGGAATCGTGCATTATTTTGTGCGATATCCGCCGAAAGTCTTATATCCAAGTTTCCAACGCGCTTCACGTTTCGCCGGAAAGCGTCAAGAGAAACCGCCGCAGGGCATTGTCGAAAATTGTTGACGCGCTGACAAATCAATAGACCTCACTTGGACATGATCGCCCATTCAGAGACCTTTTACAGGCCATCTGAATGGGCGATTTTTTTGTACCATATAAGCAAAGGAGGGCTGGCGATGTACGGATTCAACAACCAATATCAGCAGGGATATGGTGCCCCATATATGGGGCAATACGGGCAAGCATCACAGCAAGCGTGCCAAATCACCAGAGTAAACGGCAGAAACGGGGCAGACGCGTTTCGCATGGCACCCAACAGTTCCATCTTACTCCTGGACGAGAATGACCCGGTTGTGTGGCTCAAGGTCAGCGACGGGGCGGGGTATTGTACTGTTACCCCGTACAGCATTGCGCCTTATCAAGACCCCGCGCAAGAATTAAGTCAATATCTAAAAACATATCTACCCCCAAAAATAAAAGGAAATTTTGTGCAATCCTACAAAATTTACAAAATGGGCGCGTTTTACTTTACAACGCACAAAACATGCGCTATAATAGCATTACAGAACTTGATGCAGACAACAAAAAACCAAACCCCCATCGGAAATCTCCGTTTTGCGGGCTTATAGCCGATATTTTGTTGGCTGACACTTACATGATAGCGGCTTTGGGTGCTCTTGTCAAGTTCTATATGAGAAAAGAGGTGATAAGCGCTTGAATTTGAAGGAGTTCCGGGCACGGGTTGGGCTGAGACAAATCGATGTGGCGAAGAAACTGAACGTCACCCCCATGGCCGTGTCCAACTGGGAAAACGGGCTGAACAAAATCGCCCGGAAGTATCACAAGAAGCTGGCCAAGCTCTACGGCTGCACCGTGGACGAGCTTCTGGCAGGAGACGAGTCGGAGGAGTAAGAAAGGAGGACAAGTAAGTGATAAATTGGATAATCTTGGGCGTGGCCCTGGTCGGTGTCTGCGCGGTGGCGGTCGTGCTTGAGTGCAGCGAATTCTACGGATGGACACTCGTGATCGGTGTTGTATCCGGTGTCGTAGCAGTCGTAATTCTGCTGGCCTGCCCGATCGCACGTATCTCACACAACTCCGGTTGCAGCGTGTTCGCACAGCAAAAAACTTACATCGAATCCCATATTGCGGAGAACGCAGCAGAGGACGCGGCGCTTACCGCCAAGAAGATCGAGCTGAACGACTGGCTTTTCAACGCTCAGTACAGCAAGGCCCACTATGGCTCCTGGTCCCTGTACCCGGATGTGGTGATGGACCTGGAACCAATTGAATAACAAAAAATGCCCCGCCAGGCGGCAACCTGACGGGGCGGCGAAGAAGCATTGGCAAGGATTCTTCGCGGGTATTATACCACACCCGCGAAGCAATTGCAAGGAGGAAAGTATGGTAAAAACTATGACAATCGACGAGGCCGCAAAGTATCTGCGGGAAAACGGCGTCAAAATCTCCAAAGAGACGCTTTCCGACGGTATACAGGCCGAAAAACTGCCGTTCGGTGTGTGCATCGAGACCGGCCGCAGCCGGGTGTTTATGATTTTCAAGCGCCTTGTTGACAGGTGGCTTGAGGAAAGGGAAATCTGATGACTATCGTATGGATCTTCTGCGTCATCGGCGTGGGGGCATGCGTTTCCGGGCTGCTGAAGCTTGTGGACTGGATGGAGGGCAAGCGATGAACCGACTTACCCCGCAGGAAATTGCGGACAAGCTGCGGAAGTGCGCGGACGGGGGTGGATGTGACTCATGCCCGTATAAATGTGGAGAAGACATTGGAGACTTTGGTTGTATCTGCGAGGTAATGCATGCAGCCGCTGATGCCATCGACAACCAGCGCACACACATCCAGGCCCTCATCAAGGCTAACGAGGCGCACCGCGAGATGGTGGCCCGCCCTGCGAAACGCTCTGACATGGTGGAGGCCTTGGACGCAATCGAAACCGGTATGACCAAAGTGGCCATTGACCGCGACATCTGGCAGAACGATTTGATCTATGTGCTATGTCAGGGGGTACGGCTCCTGCTGGAAGAGAGGGTGAAGAAGTGAGCTGTAAAAGGTCATTCGTAGAGCACCGCCGGACGCAGGAAAGGGGCGTATGGACGTGAGGGTGTACCAGTACACCACGGGAGACAGATTCCGGCTCCCCATTGCACAGGCTGACACGATACAAGAGCTTGCAGGGATTGTCGGCGTTGACCCTGCTGTCGTGCGCAGATCGTACAAGCGCGTGATGACCGGAGCGGTGAAGCAGAGCCGATACACATTTGTAGATATTCCGGACGAGGAGGACGGCTGATGTACATCTGCGATGAGTGCGACACTGTGTTTGAGGAGCCCGTCCGCAAACAAGAGTACTCCGAAGAATACGGAGACAGCACCGCATACTATTGCCCTCGCTGCGGGACGGAGCTTGGGAACCCGTATGAATACACGGCTGACGAGTGCCCGTCTTGCCACGGCGCGAAGAACGCACAGGACCCGGTATGCCGCAAGTGCAAGCTGCGTGTCAAAGGGCTCCTCCGGCTGTTCGTCAGCGATTTCAGCCGAGCTGATCGCGAATACCTGGCCGACCTTCTGGACGGCGCTACGCTGGACAACATTGCGAAAGGAGAAAGAATTTGAATCTGTATCAGATTGATTCCGCGATCGCCGAATGCGTAGACGCGGAAAGCGGCGAAGTTCTCGATTTTGACAAACTCGCGGAACTGAGCATGGAGCGCGACCGCAAGATCGAGAATATCGCCCTTTGGATTAAGAACGACCTCTCCGAGGCCAAGGCCATCCGGGAGGAGGAGAAGTCGCTTGCCGCCCGCCGCCAGTCCCTGGAACGCGAGGCAGAGAGCAAAAGGCGCTATCTGGAGTCTGTCCTCAACGGGGAAAAGTTCTCCACGGCCAAGTGCTCCGTCAGCTTCCGCAACACCACGAGCGTTGAGATAGATGACATGGCCGCTGTGGTAGCGTGGATGGTGGCAAACGACCACGTGGATGAGGTTTCCTGCCCGGCCTCCACGGTGAGCAAGACTGACTTGGCCCGGTTGATGAAGTCTGGTGCGCAAATCGACGGTGCACGGCTCGTCCAGGGCCGCAGTATGGGGGTGAAGTGATGGATAACCTCGCAATCTATAACGCCGTGCGCAAGGTCCCGGAGAATGCCAAAAAGCCCATTGCCGGAGGCCCACTGAAGGGTAAAACGGACATTAACCCCATGTGGCGCATTAAGGCGCTCACAGAGCAGTTTGGCCCCTGCGGCATCGGCTGGAAGTACGAGATCACAGACAAGCGCCTTGAAAACGGCGCAAATGGCGATATCGCCGCATTTCTGGACATTAACCTGTACATTAAGGTAGGCGATACCTGGTCTGATGCAATACCGGGGACCGGCGGTAACTCGTTCGTTGGCAAAGACAAGAATGGTACGCACACTTCCGACGAATGCTTCAAGATGGCCCTGACGGATGCAATCTCTGTGGCTTGCAAGGCCCTTGGGTTTGGCGCCGATGTTTACTGGGACACCGACCAGAGCAAGTACGGCAAGTACAACGAGACTCCTAAGCGGGATGGACATCTTCGCGCAGAGAATCCCTCCGCAGGGGAAGAGCAAGCCATACCGCAGGAGCCTAACGGCCCTATCTGCGACAGGTGCGGGCGCGTCATCTTGCCCCAAACGGTTAACGGGAGAGAATTGCCCGTCGCTTTTATCGTCGCCAGGTCCACAGCCAAGTACAAGCAACAGCTCTGCTTGGCTTGCGCGCAGGCCATCAATGCGGAGAATAAGTCATGAATGATTTGGTTACAGAGATCGGCAACAAGAGCCGGATGTTGGATGTGGCCATTGCGGAACTGAAAAAGCGCGGGCAGAAATATGCGGAGGCTGAAAAAGCCTACCGCATAGCCCTCGCGCGGCGCATCCTCGAGGAGCGCGAGAAGGGAACGCCGGTGACGATCATCTCCGATATTTGCCGAGGGTCCACACAGATAGCCGGTCTGCGGTTTGAGCGGGACTGTGCGGAAGTGGTGTACAAATCCGCTATGGAGGCAATAAACTCCATGAAACTGCAAATCCGGCTCATGGACAGCCAACTTGACAGAGAGTGGGGTGCTACGAAATGAAACAACGCGCGTTTCCTCGGACCAAGGACATATCCGGGCAGCGGTTCGGAAAACTGGTAGCGCTATACCCCATCTCATGCACGGCGACGGGGCATAACACGTACTGGGTTTGCCAGTGTGACTGCGGCAACAAGACAATTTCTAATGGTGCGAATTTGCGCAGAGGGCACAAAAAATCTTGCGGGTGCATTAAACACCGGGTTACGCCGACCTACCTGACCTGGAACGGCGAGAAGAGGAGCGTATGTGACTGGGCCATAATTACTGGAATCAGCCCGGATTTAATCCGCAAGCGCTGGAAGGCTGGGTGGCCCGTGGATGCAATCTTTACGGAGGTTGAAAAGCCACAACTGTGCTGGGGCTGCGCCAAGGCATGCGGCGGGTGCTCTTGGTCAAAACGTTTTGAGCCGGTCCCCGGCTGGACCGCAGTGCCAACGCTACTGTGCGGAAGAATACCGTCATATAGAATCACAGAATGCCCGGAGTTTGTATCGGACGGGACGGAGTACGATGAATGAAAGAAGATGTTTTCTGTGCGGTAGGAGCGGCGCACAGGACCCGCTGGAGCGTCACCACATTTTCGGGGGTGCTTACCGCGGCAAAAGCGAGAAATACGGCGCGGTGGTGTGGCTCTGCGGTGACAGGTGCCACAGGAACGGAAAGTCCGCCGTGCACCGGAACGGCGACCAGATGCGGCGATTGCGTCGGTACGGACAGCTGACGATCATGAAGGACGAGGGCTGGACGGAGGACGATTTCAGGCGCGAGTTTGGAAAGTCATATCTATAGGAGGTAGAGATGGAAAAGAAACTGCTGTACACAAGAAATGAGACAGCGAAACTGTTGAGCATCAGCGTTGACACGCTGGACCACCTGCGGAACGACTGCGTTATCCAGGGCTATCATGTGGCCCGAGGGAACCCTCGTATCTACTTTAAGGCCAAAGATCTGGAGAAGTTCATGGAGCGTCTGGAGGTGGCAGAATGCTGAACAGCGTCATCATCATGGGCCGGTTGACCCGGGACCCTGAGCTGCGCCGTACCCAGAGCGGTACCGCCGTCACCAGCTTCACCATGGCCGTGGACCGGGACTTCAAGTCCCAGAGCGGCGAGAAGGAAACGGATTTCATCGACGTGGTAGCCTGGCGCAATACAGGTGAGTTTGCCGCGAAGTACCTTGCCAAGGGCCGCATGGCTGCCGTGGAGGGCCGCATTCAGGTCCGCGACTGGCAGGACAAAGACGGCAATCGCCGCAAGTCCGTGGAGGTGGTGGCTGATAACGTGTATTTCGCGGATTCCAAGCGGGACAGCAAACCCCAGGAGTCCCGCGACGATCAGGAATTTGACGAGATCGAAGATGATGGCGACCTGCCGTTCTGACGGAGGCCTGCCATGCCGAATAGAATCATAAAGGAAAGCTTATGCGACTCGGAAAAAATCGCAGCTCTTTCGGATTTTGAGTTTCGGCTTTGGGTTGGATTGATTACGCAAGCGGATGATGCGGGGCGCGGAGATGCCCGCCCCGCTATCATAAAAGGACGTGTTTTCCCGTTCCGGGAGAGGTTATCCATCAAAGATATCGATGCTGCGCTCCAAGAATTGGCGGCAAAAGGCTGCGTGTCCCTCTACACAGTGGACGGGAGGCCCTACTTTTTGTTCCCCGGGTGGGTCAAGCATCAGCGTATCAGAGATTGCAAGCCGAAGTTCCCCGAGCCTCCGGAAAACACAGTTTTGCAACAATCTGCGGCAAGTCGCGGCAATCTGCGGCAAGTTGCCGCAATCTGCGGCGAGTCGCCGCAATCTGCGGCCTTAATCCAATCCGAATCCGAATCCAATCCGAATCCAAGAGAGAAAAACGCGCACACCGCGCGTTTCTCCCCACCAACCGTTGATGCTGTGGCGGAGTATGTCCGTGAGAAGGGCTATCACGTCAACGCAGATCGCTTTGTGGCCTTCTACCAGCAGAAGGGCTGGATGGTCGGCAAAAACCACATGAAGGACTGGAAAGCTGCCGTCCGCACATGGCATTACCGGGACAACCCAAAGCCGCCAGCGGAGCAGGAGGGCCCAAAATGGACGTACAACACTGACACCGGCGGCTGGACGCAGGAGGACTGACGTATGCTGGACTCTCTCTACCTGGAGCAAAACGTCATTGGCGCACTGCTCATCCAGCCAGAGTGCTACGAAGCCGCCGCAGAGCTGTCCCCGGATGACTTCCTGGTGCCAGAATACGCAGAGCTGTTCCGGGCCATCCAGCGGCGGAATGAGTCCGGGGACACTGCGGATGCTCCGTCCGTGCTGATAGACGCATCCAGCCGCAACGACAACGTGACCAGCAAGATCATGACGGACTGCATGGACGCTGTAGTGACCACCGCCAACATCGACGTGTGGGTGGCTGGGATGCGGGATGCATCTATGGGCCGGAAGCTCAGAGATTTGGGCGAAGAACTCCGAACAGCGGATCTATCTCCGCAGGATGCGCTCAGAACGGCGCAGGAAGCCGTCACGGCGATTCAGGACGGCACGGGGGTATCCGGGGGCCTGGCAGTCTCCGATGCCGTGAAGAGCCTTAAAAATCGTGTCGACAAGGGTTTTGCCGGCGGACCCCCACCATACGTCAAGACCGGCTTGCAGGAATTTGACCGATTGCTGGGCGGCGGGCTTATCAACGGCGGGTTTCACATCGTCGCCGCGCGGCCTGGAAAGGGCAAATCCGCCCTGGCTATGCAAATCGCCCTCAATGCGGCAAAACGCGGCGTGAAGGTGCTGTATATTTCCTTGGAGATGTCACCGGATGATTGCACCAGCAGGCTGACGGCCAACATAGCGGGGATATCCTCCCGGCTGCTGATGTTCGGCGGCACCCTGACAGAGGCAGAATACGCCAAGTATGCGGAGGCATCCGCCAAGCTGTCCGAGTTGCCCATCGTGTTTAACCGGCGGACGGGCATGGACATGCGGGCCGTGACGGCGCTGGCCTACAAAGAGCGACCGGGGTTGATTGTGCTGGACCACATCGGCCTGCTGGAGCAGGAAAACAAGAAAGCCACGCTCTACGAGAGCACCACGAAAAACAGCCGATCGGCGAAATTGCTGGCCATGCGGATGGATATCCCGCTTCTATGCCTGTGCCAGTTGAACAGAGCCGGTGCGTCAGATCGTGGCGGCGAGTTTCGGGCCACTATGGCCAACCTCCGGGAGTCCGGCGCCATCGAGCAGGACGCGGACACCGTGACGCTACTGCACAGACCGTGCGAGAAGGAGGACCGGGGCGAATGGGACCCGGACATGCTGGAGCTATACTTGGACAAAAACCGACGCGGCCCCACCGGGATGGTGAGGATGGCCTATTTCCCCAACACGGGCCGCATAGTGAAGTGAGGGTGACATGAAAAAGATCGTTATTCCCCTGCCCCCTGTGACAAAGAAGAACCACCCCAGGCTTATCCGTGGGCCTTACGGGGATCCGAAGATCATTCCGTCTAAGCAGTTCACAGAATATCAGGAGTCGGCGGCATGGTACTGCCACTCGGACAAGCCGATATCGGAGCCGGTAACGGTAAAGTGTCTGTTTTACATGCCGACTCACCGGCGCGTGGACCTGACCAATCTCCTGGAAGCTATCGACGATGTGCTGGTACATACCAGAGTGCTGGAAGATGACAACAGTAACATCATCGTGTCGCACGACGGGAGCCGGGTCTTGTACGACAAGGAAAACCCCCGGACGGAGGTGTATATCAGCCGGTATGAATGACTTTGACTACGATTGCATGCAGAAAAAGCGCACTGCGCGAGGTGCGTTTGCGCATATCAGCCGGAAGCGCGGCGGGTGTACACTGCCCAGCGACAACCTGACCGCGAAGCAAAGAAGGGAGAAAAATGGAGAAGTGAAAAGCTACAACATCACCCGGCCCATGCCGTGGCCGGAGTTCAAGGCACTGCCGGAGGACCTGAAACGCGAGTTCTTTCGCAACATGCAGAGCTTTGGCGGTACCGCAAAATGGCTGGCGGATGAAATGGGCACGTCAGACATGACCGTAAGAGCCGCCGCAAAAGCCGCCGGGACACCGTTTGCGCGCGGAAATGGGAATTTGCCACTGTGGCACCGGAAGGTTGCAGAGGGGGCGAACGCCGAACAGCAGACTGCCGCAGAGACGCCCGATGAAGAACCTACGATTCAGGAATCCGGGAAGAGATTGACCCTGGAGCATGCCCGCATGAAGTTTAACTATACCAGTTTTACGGACCTGGCGATGTTCCTGCGGGTAGCGGTGCCGGAGAGCGGGAAAGTGACGGTGGAGTGGTGAGATACGAGGACTTTCTCGCCAGCAAGCGGCACATCCCGCCTCCGTGCGGGTTCGAGGTAGACAAAGCCACCATGAACGCCCACATGTTCGAGTGGCAGAAGAATATCGCTCAGTGGGCGTTGCGGAAAGGCCGCGCAGCTCTGTTTGAGGAGTGTGGGATTTCCCTGTTTGACATGATGGGAGTACGAAGTGGCAGATAATAAGCATACAAAAGGCGATCTTCAGCAGATGCAGGCCGTGCCGCTGGCCGGAAAAATCCTGATGACCAAGCGCAGAATCCGCGAATGGTATGACCACTTTGATGGACAAGTCTATGTTTCTTTCAGCGGTGGCAAGGACAGCACGGTTTTAAAGCACATTGTTGATTCCTTGTACTCTGACATTCCGGCGGTGTTTGTCAATACTGGGCTGGAATATCCCGAAATACAGCGGTTCGTCCGGGAGGTCAAAGCTGGGAAATATGACTGCTTCAATCCAGACGTGGAAATCCTCCGCCCCGAAATGCGGTTCGATGAAGTCATCAAGAAGTACGGGTATCCAGTCGCATCCAAGCTTGTTGCGAGGTACGTCGAGACTGCAAGGCGAAACCCAGACAGCAAAAGGGCAAAATGGCTCCGTGGCGAGGAATGGACGAAATTTGTAACTGGCGGCAAATGGGCATTTTTGACAGACGCACCATTTCCCGTGTCCGATAAATGCTGCGTCGTTATGAAGCATAAGCCTGTAAATCAGTACGAGAAACGGACTGGAAGAAAGGCAATAATAGGCACAATGGCGACAGAAAGCCCAAACCGTGAACAAGCATGGCGTTCCAACGGTTGCAATGCTTTTGAAGCAAAAAGACCAACATCACAACCGCTTTCCTTCTGGACGGAACAGGATGTCTTGCATTATATCAAAGAATTCGATGTGCCTTATTGCCCGGTATACGGCGAAATCAAGATTGATGACAATCCTGAATTTGAAGGACAGATGAATTTGATTGATTATCTTGGGTGCTACGATCCACAAGACCGGCTTACAACCACCGGCTGCAGCCGAACGGGCTGTATGTTTTGTATGTTTGGGGCGCATCTGGAGAAGGAGCCAAACCGCTTCCAGCGAATGAAGGTCACACATCCGAAGCAGTACGCCTATTGCATGGACAAGCTGGGGCTGCGGGATGTGCTGGAGTACATCGGCGTACCGTATGAGTAAGGAGGGAAAAGAAGAATGGAGAAAAACAAAATGATCTACGCCCAAGAATCCCTCGTTGACGAGATCATCGTGGACAACTTCGCAGGCGGTGGCGGGGCGTCAACCGGGATTGAGCTTGCCATGGGCAGGCGGGTGGCAATCGCCATCAACCACGACCCGGACGCCATCCGGATGCACCGCACCAACCACCCATACACCGAGCACTTGCAGGCGTCCGTATGGGATGTGGACCCGGTAGCCGAGTGCCGGGGCCGTCCGGTAGGGCTGGCGTGGTTCTCGCCGGATTGCAAACACTTCTCCAAGGCCAAGGGTGCGGCCTTGGTGGACCGCAAGATTCGCGGGCTCGCCTGGATTACGCTGCGCTGGGCGGCAAAAGTACGGCCCAGAGTTATTATCTTGGAAAACGTGGAGGAGTTCCAGACCTGGGGCCCGGTACGAAAAGGAAAGCCGGTGAAGAAACTGGCCGGAACGACTTTCCGGAAGTTTATCAGCCAACTGGAGTCGCTGGGCTACACCGTGGAGTTCCGGGAATTGGTGGCGGCGGACTACGGAGCGCCGACCTCCCGGAAACGCTTTTACCTGATTGCCCGTTGCGACGGAAAACCCATTGTGTGGCCGAAACCGACTCACAGCAAAACCGGCGCAGATGGATTGCCCAAGTGGCGCAGCGCGGCGGAAATTATCGACTGGAGCTTGCCATGCCCGTCGGTATTCGCATCCAAGTCGGAGATCATGGAAAGATATGGCTTGAAGGCGGTACGCCCTCTGGCGAAGAACACCATGCGGCGGATTATTCGAGGGGTGGACAAGTTCACCATCCGCAGCGGCAAGCCGTTCATCGTGGAATGCAACCATTCCGGCGGCGGTCATATCGCGCCCGTGGGAGATGCATACAAGACCATCACCGCCAAGCACACGGGCGGTATCGTGGCTCCGTCCCTTATCCAGTACCATACAGAGCAGACGGAGAGTGTCCGGGCGTCCGGGCTGGGTGCGCCCATCAATACCGTGGACGCCTCCAACCGCTACGGCCTGACCTGCGCCAATCTGGTGGAGTATTACACCGGCGGCAGACCGCTGGACATTACGGACGCTATGCACACGGTGACAAGCCACGACCGCGAGGCTGTGGTGGCAGCTCATATTGCCAAGTATTACGGCGGCGTGGTCGGCGAAAAGGTGGGCGAGCCTTTGCTGACGGTGACGGCCATTGACCACAATGCGGTCTGTACTGCCCATGTCGTAAAGTTCAAGGGTGACAATCTGGGGCACGGCATGAAAGAGCCGATGCAGACAGTGACCACCAGCGCCGGGGAGTTCGCCGAATGCGTGGCATACATGGCGAAGATGCGAGGCGGTGATAAATTGGGGCACTGGCCCGAGATACGCGCCCTGCTGAACGAGTATTGCGGCTACACGCTGGCGGAGGACGAGGTGCTTCTGCTGGAGATCAGCGGCGCACTGTACTACATCGCGGATATCGGACTGCGGATGCTGTCTCCGCGCGAATTGTATGACGCGATGGGCTTCCCGGCGGATTACATCATTGACCACGACTATTTGGGCAACGAGTACAAAAAGAGTGCACAGGTGGCCCGTTGCGGGAATGCCGTGTGCCCGCCCATGGCAACGGCTCTGGTGAGGGCAAACCTCCCAGAGTGGTGCGGGGCGGAGATTACGACCATGGCACAGTTGACAGACTGTGTGGCAGTGTGAAAGGAGGCCACCATGAAGTCATCGCGTAAAGAGATTGCCAAAACCCTGCGCGAATATGCAGAATGGGCCGATGCAAATATCTACGAAGTACCTATTATGCTGCCGGATGATTTGAGAACGGCGGCTGATATGCTGGAGAAAGGAGAATGATATGGACGCGCTGGAGTTTTTGAGCGAAGCCAAGCGGATGTGTGACCAGCATACGGAACCCTGCAATACATGCGCCGCAAACGAATTTTGTGGCTTTACGCCAGAGTTCCCGAGCGATTTCGGGGAAACGACTCAAATGCAGAAGATGGTGGAACTTGTTGAGACGTGGAGCAAGGAACATCCCCACAAGACGCGTCAGAGCGTGTTTTTGGAGCAGTATCCGGAGGCTCAGATAGATGATAACGGCGTGTTGAGCGTATGCCCTGCAGTAATTTCCCACTCGCACAGAAAGGATGGAGGCGGGTGTCTAAACATTCACAGGAAGTGCACCGATTGCCGCCGCGAGTTTTGGATGAGGGAGGTGGAGTGATGGAAAACATTTTGCAAAACTTCGCCAGCGGGCTGTGGATCGTGTTTGGCGTGTACTGTTTCTTCGGACTGAGGAAGTGGAACAAGCGGTTCAGCGAGCTGTATGAAGAACTGAAATGGGAGGTGGAGTGAATGAACGATATCACACGCCAGCCCTGGTCCGAATGGCTGGAAAACTCCCTGAGAACGATAATGGATATCGGGGCGGAACGCATGTGCATTGCAGGAAAAACGCCGGATGGGACCGTTTTTACCGGATATTACAACGCCGATGCAACGGATAAGGCCGTGTTTGCGCACAATATCCAGAGCGATGTGACCATGGATATCATCCGGGAGAACATCGGGAAAATCAAGGAGATGCTTGAGGAGAATGACGATGGATGAGCTGAAACCGTGCCCGTTCTGTGGTGGGGACGTTTGCTTCGACAAGGGATACAGCTATTTCAGAGACAATATGCTCTACTGCGACGGATGCGACATGGTGTTTACTCTGGACGATTGCGCGGCATCTGACGATGATATCGTCAGAGCGTGGAACAGGAGGGCTGACAATGGGTGAAAGAAACCTTGTTGCGGTCAGTATCAAGCATACGATATACGGTTGGAAGTTCGGCATGCCGTGCTGGCTGTGGGGAAGCAGAACAAAAGACGAAGAGAAGCGGTCGTTTGGCGGTTATACACAATATCCTAACAACGCAGAAGTGTACTCCCTCGGCGAGTGGCAGGAAAGCGGTTATGGTGCTGGTGATGTATGCAAGGTGGATGAACCGGTGCAGATGTGTATCGGTTTTTGCAAGAAATACAAAAAATATGACACAGTACTTGTTCCACTCGATCAGTACGTCAAATACTGCGAGTGCGCTTGCTTGCCGCTGGATAAACCAGAGGAGGGCTGACAATGGCTGACCAAATGCAGTTATATGACACATCGGAGAAACAATCAAGTAACAACACAGGTAAAGTTAAACGGAAGTGGGAAAATGGTTTCCAGAGATGGAGCAACCGGCAATTTGCAGATGGTGGTAGCTCTTTTGGGTGCTGTGGATTCGGCAGTATGTGTGACTACTGTGAAGATAATACGTATGGACGTCCGTGTGTCAGGTCGCTGAACGCCATGATCCGCGAAAAGCGTCTGAAAATCGACTACGATAAGACTAGTTACGAAGAAGTATGGGAGGGGATTTTTGACAATGGCTGAATACATGGACTGAGGTGCACCTTGATAGACACCAAAGAACGAATGCTGCATAGAAGGGAGATTATCAAAGAACTTAGAAGTCTTAATATGACAACAAAACATGTAATGTTAGAAAAAACTCCATCAATCCAATATACATGGCATACAAAAAATGGCGATATTGTTGCTAAATTTAAGATTTGGGATTGGTGGGACGGTAAAAACATTAGCGACCTTGAAATTAGTGAAAAGTATAGAGGGCTTGGGTTATCCTATCAACTTTTAGATTATGCTACGAAAAGATGTGGTGCTAGAAATTTGGCCGTAGAGAAAAGCAACACTATAGCAAAATATGTTTATGACAAATATGGATTCCAAGTAACAGATGAAGATGACGCATATCATTATATGTCTTTAAGCAAGTGGATTGCAAAGGAAAAGGCAATCGATGCATGGGACAGGAGGGCTGACAATGGCTGAACCTAAAAAGCCTTTTGACCGCGACAAGAAATGGAAACTTGGCAGAAGTTTCGGCTGGTGGCATATACCGTACTGCCCGCATTGCAAGCGGAAGTTGGGGCTGATGGTAGAAGAGCAGAAGGCTGAAAAATGCCCGATGTGCGGCAAACCGTTAGAATGGGATGGTGCTGATAATGGCTGAATACATTGAGCGCCGCACGGCAATTGAGCATTTGAACGTTTGGTGCGGCGGGTGTGGAAGCGCGGTGGAATGCATCCTCGCAGAGCCCGCCGCTGATGTGGCCCCGGTGGTGCATGGGCGAAAAATTGAAGACGGAGATATAGGGTGTTTTGGCTGTGCTCTCTGTGTGGCGAATGTTTGCCGTATGGTGCGAATTATTGCCCCAACCGCGGCGCAAAGATGGGCGGAGGTGCTGAATGATTTGCTTCTACACCATCACGATCCTTGCTGAGTTGGCGGGCGCAGGGGAGTCCCTAAGGACAGCATCGGCCGAAACCATAACCGCTATAGCACTATGGGTGCTATGTGACATCGAACTATGCAAACTTATTTTCAGGAGGCGGTAACGATGAAGTGCGACACATGTAATGTACCTTGCCCGATGGCCGACATGGCGCACGAAGCAGCCAAGGGCAGGATGTACGCCACAAGAGAATTTATTGCGTTACAAAAGAAAATTGAAGACGGCCAGCTTGTCGAAGTGGTGCGGTGCAGGGATTGCAAGCACAGCTGCGAGGATTTGGGAAGTCTGTACTGTTGTTCATTTGGGCCGTGCGTGTATAGCTCTGTGTCTCCAGATTTCTGGTGCGCGAATGGCAAACGGAGGGAGGATGCCCATGCCCAAGACTAACCCCCGCAGAATCCCTCGCACACAGGCCGACGTAGACAAAGCCTACAGCAACGGCATTGTGGAGGGCCTGAACCGTGGCATAGATCTGATGCTATACGTCCTGATCGACAAGCACGACGCGCCGATGGACGATGTGCAGCAGCTTGCTGTGGAGCTAAACCACGCCGCTCAGTGCGTGGCGGAAGGGTACGTTACCTGGGCAGATATCCGGCAGATGCTCAAAGAGTACGGCGTTGAGACGGCGCTGGAATAGGAGGTACAATGAGCAACAAATACTCGCTCCCCTATGATATCCGCATGGAGTGTATTGCCTACGTCAGGGGCTATCCCCGCCGGGTCCGCGCGTACAATGCGGCCCGGGAAGAAGTGTTGGAGTCGTCGGCTTATGCCATGTCCGGTATGCCCCATAGCCCGGGTAACAGCAGGATAGCCGAACGCAAGGCGGAAAGGCTGGCAACCATAGAGAACTGGCCGGAAACGAAGAAAATGCGGGCCGTGGAATACGCCATGGACAACGTAGGCCGGGATATCGCCAATGAGAACGTGCGGCGCAAGCTGGTATGGGCGATCATGCGGAATTGCGAGAACCGGGGCAGATACCCGCTTAGAATCATGGACGGATGCGGATTCAGCGAGAGAACCATGAAGCGCCGCAAAGCTGCATTTTTGTGGCACGTAGCAGATTATTTGGGCCTGGTTTCCTAAAAGTTGGCCCATTAGGCACATAAAAACGTGCTAAAATAGTATCATCGGAAAGTGGAACCAGTCAGCCCACAACCCGAAATTTCATTTTTCTCCTCTTTCTTCCCTCCATAGGTTAAGGCACAGCCGGTAATGGGTGCCTCCGCGCAAGCGGCCTCGCAAGGGCGTTACCGGCATGCAGACACTCACGGGATATCTCGCGGGTGTCTGTTTTTTATGCGGGTGTAGCCAAAAGGCAAGGCACGGGACTTTGACTCCCGTATGTGCTGGTTCGATTCCAGCCGCCTGCGCCAGAGGCCGGGTCGCGCCCGGACAATGTGAGACCGCCATCGTCATGGCTCACATGGAAATGACAACGCTCGCTGAAAACTGCGCTTGTCTTGATGCGTCAAGACCGGTTTGACCAGACGGAATAGGGGCTGCGACTTTTCGGAGCGTAGTTGCCGGTAGCGTGTGACAATCTAAGCAAGAAAGACGATCATATATGCGGCGTGCAGAAGCAGAAGCGAAAGCAATGGCTATAGGCAACATTGCGGACGTGTGGCGGCTCAATACCGCCTCGCCGCTCCAAAAGAGGAGCGCCGCTGCCTTTGGAAATGGGCAAAGCTCCCGCCTGAAAGTGCGGCAATAATGGTTCGCGTGAGCATGGGGTGAGCGATTAAATCAGGCCAAATCGGCGACAACACCGGGCGAGGGTGAGCCATTAAGTGTATGCCCCTCGGGGCGGGTAAAGTCTGCTATGTAAGGCCAAGGGGCGGGGGCTGGTAGCAAAACGAAAGGGAGTGAGCCTATGGCTGGCGGAGCGCCAAGAAAATGGAAAAGCGTAAAGGCAATGCAGGAGGCCATTGACGCTTACTTCAAAAAGTGCGAAGGCGAACCGTTTATCGGAGATGACGGTTGCGCTGTGCGAGATAAGTACGGGGTGCCAATCATCATCAACGCAAAGCCGCCGACAATCACGGGGCTTGCATTGGCACTTGGATTCACAGGGAGACAAGCACTGCTGGACTATCAAGCAAGGCCAGAGTTTGCGGACACGGTTACGCGCGCGAAGTCCCGCTGCGAGGAATACGCCGAATCCCGGCTGTACGATAAGGACGGTGCGAACGGCGCGAAATTCTCGCTTGGCTGCAATTTTGGTTGGCGTGAAGTGAACGAGACAAAGATAAGCACGGATTCCGTCAAGGTGGTTATTGATGTCTGATATTCTCTTGTCAGAAAAAATCGGCTCTGCATTCTACGACGTGGCACATGACGTGTTCCACCACGGCCACACGCACTACGATTTTAGCGGCGGTCGTGGCTCACTGAAATCCTCCACAGTATCAATTCTTGTACCGCTTTTGCTGGTTGGCAATCCGGGAACGCATGCGCTTGTGTTGCGCAAGGTGGCAAATACAATCCGCGATAGCGTTTATGCACAGTATATCTGGGCAATCGGCGAGTTGGGCATGGCGGCGTATTGGGACGCGAAAGTATCCCCGATGGAGCTGATCTACAAGCCGACAGGCCAAAAGATCATGTTTCGCGGCGCTGACGACCCCATGAAGATCAAGTCTATCAAGGTGCCGTTTGGCTATATTGCCGTGACGCACTTTGAGGAAAAAGACCAGTTTGCCGGACGTGCGGAAATCCGAAACATTTTGCAGTCGACCATGCGCGGTGGCTCGGCGTTCTGGAACTTTGAAAGCTACAACCCGCCTATTTCGCGTGACAACTGGGCAAACAAGGACAGTTTGGAAGAACGCGCTGACCGGCTGTGTCATAAGTCCACGTATCTGCAAGCACCGCCCGAGTGGCTGGGAGAACAGTTTCTTGCAGAAGCGGAACACCTCAAAGAGACAGACGAGCGCGCGTATCAGCACGAATATCTCGGTATCCCGGTCGGCACGGGCGGCAATGTGTTTGACAAGCTGGAACTGCGGGAGATCACAGATGAAGAAGTCAAAAGTTTTGACCGCATCTATCAGGGAGTGGACTTTGGCTGGTTCCCCGACCCGTTCGCTTTTATTCGGCTGCATTATGATCGAGCGAGAGAGACGATCTATCTACTGGACGAGATTTATCAAAACAAGCTGTCCAACGAGCAGAGCGCGGTTATGATAAAGCAGCGTGGATATAACAACGCGCGAACAATCTGCGACAGCGCAGAACCGAAGAGCGTTGCTGACCTTCGGGCAATGGGGCTACCTGCGTATGAAGCGGTAAAAGGCCCCGGTTCGGTGGAATACGGCATGAAGTTTTTGCAGAGAAGAACAATCGTCATTGACAGGCGACGCACACCGCACGCTTACGATGAATTTGTTGGATACGAATACGAACGAAACAAAGACGGCGACATTATTAGCGGCTACCCTGACGCGAACAACCACCTGATTGACGCGACGAGATATGCGTTAGAGCCTGTCAGCCGCAGAATGGGAGTTATTGCATGACGGTTATCGATAAATTAAAGGAATTCGGGTATACGACGATCCCAGAGGAATTCTATACATACGTGTCCCTTTGGAAGTCGTGGTACGTCGGCAAAGTCAAGGGCTTCCATCAATACCGGCGATATAACGGGCATAAGTGGACAAAGTGCAACCGTGCAAGCCTCGGTATGGCGAAAAAGGTTTGTGAGGACTGGGCAAACCTCTTGATGAATGAGAAGGTTCAGATCACGCTTGAAGGCCAGAAGGAGCAGGAGTTTATTGACAGGGTTCTGACGGCGAACAACTTCACGGTCAAGGCAAACGAAATGCAGGAAATGAAATCAGCGCTCGGAACCGTGGCGTACATTCCGCGTGTGGTGGGGCAGGCCGTTAATGAAAGCGGCGAGATCGTGTCGGGTGATGTTTCTGGCATCGAGCTGGACTATGTGACGATTGAGCACATCTTTCCGCTGGCTTGGCAGAATGGATTTATCACAGAATGCGCGTTTGACAGCGTAGTCACACGAGCCGGAAAGAATTATCTGTATTTGCAGATTCACCGGAAAGACGAAAACGGTCTTTACGTCATCGAGAATAGTATTTACAGATACGAAAACGAGACGCTTGCCGACGCGCTACTCACCGATGTTCCGGGCTTTGAGCGAATCCCACCTGTGGTACATACGGGAAGCGACAAGAGGCAGTTCGTCATCGACAGACCGAACATCGCAAACAATCTTGACCACCTGCTTCCGGTTGGTATCCCTGTGTATGCAAATGCAATCGACGTTCTGCGCGGCGTTGACTGTGCCTATGACTGCTATGTGAACGAGTTTGAGAACGGGCCTATGATGATGATGGTCAAAATGCCCGCCACAAGGTGGGAAGACGACGAACCGACGCTTGACGACAACGACCGGCGTTTCTATCTGCTTCCAGAAGATACGCAGCAAGGAAACGTCGTAGAGACAATTTCTCCGACGCTGAGAACCGAGCAGCTGAATGTAGGACTTCAAGACCAATTGAACGTACTGTCCAGCAAGTGCGGCTTTGGCGAGACCTATTACCGTTTCGACGGCGGCAGCGTAGCAACGGCCACACAAGTCATCAGCGAGAACTCCACCATGTTCCGCACCATCAAAAAACACGAGATCATTTTGGAACAGGCGCTTGTGGAACTGTGCCGCATTCTGCTTCGGCTGGGCAACACGGCCATGAATGCTGGGCTGAATGAGGAAGTGGAAATCTCCATCGACTTTGACGATAGCATCATTGAGGACAAGCAAACCGATTTTTCCCGTGATATGCAGCTCTTGCAGGCGGGCATCATGAACGATTGGGAGTTCCGCATGCGCTGGATGAACGAGGACGAGGCAACCGCAAAGGCGGCGCTGCCAAAGATGCAGGACATGACGACCGAGGAAGAAACGGAGGTAGAGTGATGGGCGGCAGAGGTGGAGCAGGCGGCGGCATTGGAGCCGGAGAACCTGGGCGTGGTCGCGGTATGAGCCTTGCACGGTTTTTGTCGCAACAGGACATTGACCGAGCAAATGCGGCGTCCGTAACCGATATGGGCGATATTATCAGGCGCACATTCGAGCGCAACGTTGCTGAAATCAATGGACTTGAGATGTCGGACGCTGAAAAGAAAGACGCGGTAAAGCAGATGGCAACTCTCGCAACAACGGCGCTCAAAACGGCGGCAGGAGCAGTTAATCCTTATGCAAGCGGGCCTGCGCGCCTGACAACGGCGCAGAAAACAGGAAGCGCCGCAGACAGAGCTGCAAGAGCGCGCGGTGAAATGGATAGCTACATGCGGAAATTGCGTGACCAGTCCAGTAAAAACCGCAAAGCAGCAGAAAACAAGGCGTTTTCCAATGCCTTTGTAACAGCGCAAAAGTCCGGCGCGTTGGAAGTTACGGTAAACGGCAAGAAATACCGCAGGGCTAATAAGCGCAGCGGTACATGGAGACCTGTTTAATGGGAGGACGCGGCGCAAGCAGCGGCATGAGCGAAAAGGGAAAGCCTTACGGGAGCGAGTTTAGGACGCTTCTAAAAGCTGGAAACGTAAAGTTTGTAAAGCAAAATGCGGCATTGAACGCAAAAGACCCATTGGAAACTATGACCAAAGGGCGCATTTACGCAACGATAAACGATGAGGGCAAAATCAATGCAATCAGCTATTACGGTGCAGATGGAAAGCGTGTAAAAACAATCAATCTTCTGCATAGCCATGAGCAATTCAAGGGAGTGCATACACACATCGGGTATTATCATGATGAAGGCGGAACAAGAGCATTGACGGCAGACGAAAAGAAGCTGGTTGCATTCGTAAAAAAGGCTTGGTATAATAGGCATAGCAAGTAGTCGTATAGGGTGATTACACCGTGACTGCGGGAACTCCGGTTAGAATCCGGGCGCTTGCTATGCCGTAAGGTACAGAAATGTATCTTGCGGCATTTTTGTTTGCTGGGGGATTTATGATTAACTTTGAAAATCTCGACAAGTTCACATTCCCCGGCGTTGGAAAGTACGACATTCCGCAGATCGAGCCGGTCAAGGCATATCCGCATGGCGAATTTATCCCTGTGAATTACCATTACACAGCAAAAGATACGGCAAGCAAGATCGTACACTTCTTTGTGGATGATTATCAATTCATCCGATACTGGAACACACCGGACAAGTACATTCCGAAACTGTTGCAGTTTTCGGCGGTGTGCGCGCCGGACTTCTCCACATACACGGATATGCCGCTGGCGATGCAGATATACAACCATTACCGCAAGCATTGGTTGGCGGCATACTGGCAGCTCCACGGGATGACGGTTTATCCCTCTATTTCATGGAGCGACGAGAACAGTTACGATTGGTACTTTGATGGTGAGCCTGTCGGCGGAATAGTTGCGGTTAGTTCGGTAGGCACACAGCAGAACAAGGAAAGCAAGCGGCTGTTTCTGCGCGGTTACGAGGAAATGATGAATCGGCTTTCACCGGAATGGGTGATATTCTACGGAAAAGTGCCGGAAGAATGCGACTGGAATGTAATCCGCGTGAAGCCGCATTATGACGAGATTGTGAAACGGAGGAAAGCAAATGAAATATCCGTTTCAGCCGGAAGTCCTTGACGCGCTGCCGGAAGAGCTGGCGGAACTGTTCCGGGCGCTTGAAATAACGCTGCTGGAAGAAATCTGTTCCCGGCTCAAAGCTGCAGACGAGCTGAACGAGGTAACGGTGCAGGATATTCGCGCATTGCGGTCCCACGGCATCAACCTAAAGGAAATCAAGAAAGCAATCCGCGAGACTTCCGGCATCAGTAAAACTAAGCTGGACAAGCTGCTGGGCGATGTGGTCGCAAGGAACCAACAGTATTACACTGATATGATTGACCTTGCGCATATCAACCAGCCTGAGACACTGGTTGACGCTGCGGAAGTGGCGGCGATCAGGACGCAGACACTTGATACATTCCACAATCTGACTGCATCCATGGGCTTCCTGGTGGACGCTGGGCGTACAATGCTCCCACCTGCCAAAGCGTACCAATGGGCACTTGACAGCGCAGCGTTGCAGGTGCAAAGCGGTGCAATCAACTACAATCAGGCGATTAAAACGGCTGTGAAGGAACTTGCGGACAGCGGTTTAAAAGTGGTTGACTACGAAAGCGGCCATCGAGATCATGTCGATGTTGCCGTTCGAAGAGCCGTAATGACCGGCGTATCTCAAATCTGCGCCAAGTATACGGAGCAATCCGCAGAATATCTGGATACACCATATTTTGAAGTTTCGGCCCATGTTGGCGCACGAGATAAGCCGGGACCGTCACCGTGGTCATCGCATAAGGATTGGCAAGGTCGCGTTTACAGCGTACGAGCTGGGGACATTTACCCGAGCATTTATGACGTTTGCGGCCTGGGCGCAGTTGACGGTCTGGAAGGGGCCAACTGCCGCCACAGGCGGTTCCCGTGGGTTGAGGGCGTGTCCGAGCGCACCTACACGGATGAACAGTTGGAACACATCGATGACGGCCATGGATGCACGTTTGATGGCAAGGATTACACGGCATACGAGGCAACCCAGATGCAGCGCCGTATTGAGCGGACGGCTAGAAAGTTAAAGCGCGAAAAAGCCGCCTACAAGTCCGCAGGATTGCATGAAGATGAGACTGCGGTAAACATACGGCTACGGCGGTTAAACGCCAAATACAATGCGTTCAGTGCGGCTGCAGGGCTGCCGGAGCAGCGGGAGAGAATGAAGGTGCTGTATGTAGATAATTTGCCGCAACAAAAAGTAAATGGCTTGTCTGCTTCAACGAAATCTACTATAATAAACGCAAATAAGGCGAGTGGCGGCGGAGCAGTGCATCACATTGGGCAAATTGATACTGAAAAGTACAGAGTAGTAACAGAAGACATCCGCACGGATGAAGTAGTCATAACGGATGAACGCATACAGCACATAAAAAAACGACATCCGCGGGATTTTGAACGGTACAAAAACTATTTATCGCAAATTGTAGAGGCTCCCGATTATATTTTAGAAGCAAACAAACCGAACACCGCGTTTGTTCTTAAAGCGTTTGAAGACGCAGGGGAACGCTTCCAGCTCATTTTGCGGCTTGCGACAAATGCAGACAATCCAGAGTATAAAAACTCTGTGATTACATTTTTGCGAGTGGAAGAAAAGCGATACAAGCGGTATCTACGGACGAAAAAAATACTTTACAAATCTGAATAAAGCGGCTATACTTGTTATAGGATAAGCAAGGTGCTTTGAGGTGGTCAATTTCGTGGCAGCCACACGCCGATGGTATTGATAGGGGAAACCCGAGAGATGCAGGGGAAAGCCACGCCTGCCAAAGCGCCAACGAAGAAGGAGAGCCGCAGCGATGTGGTTCTCCTTCTTGTGTTTTGAAAGGCGGATATGACTTGAACTTTGACGAAGCAATCAAGGCCGTGCAAGCCATTCTCAAACGTGGAAACGATGTAGAAATCCGGCGCAAAGGTGACGGGTACATCGTCTTAGAGGTCAAGAAAACAATCAAATACAGCACTTCCGCGCAATAGGGCGCGGGAAAGGGCAATAGGAGCCGAACAGTACGCAGATTTTGCGCATTGTTCGGCTCTTTTTTTGTAATACGCAGCGGGGAATGACGCTGTGGAAATAAATAAAAGGAGAGTAAAAATGGCAGACGAAATTATGACTTTTGATGAAATACTGGCTGACCCGACCTACAAGGCGGAGTTTGACAGGCGAATCACAAAGGCGCTTTCGACTGTCCAGAGCAAACTGGACGCGGAAGTGGAGAAGAACAAGCAGTTTGCAGCGAACGGCAGCGCGGAAACGGAAGCGCTCAAAAAGGAAATCGAGGGCTACAAGTCCAAGATTGCCGATTATGACTACGCAGATGTGATCCGTAAGACGCTTGCTGAAAAGGGCGTAAAATTCAGCTCTAAAGCTGCTGAAAAAGCATATTTGGCAGACCTGAAAGCAAAGCACCTTGAAATCAAGGACGGTGCGCTTGATGGGTTTGACGAATGGCACAAGGCGCAAGTCAGCGCTGATCCGTCCGCGTTCCAAGACGGCGTAAAAATCGACTGGTCTGCCGCTGTTGGCGGCGGCGAAAAGAAAATAGATACCAATGCCGCGATGAACAATCTGATCCGCGGCGCACTCAAGTAACGAAAAGGAGATTACAACATGGCAACTATTGATCGTTCCGCACTTTCCGGACTTATCCCGGAACCCGTAACCCGCGAAATCATGCAGGGCGCTATCGCCGAATCCGCTGTCCTGCGCATGGGCCGCCGTCTGGCGAATATGTCCAGCAAGACGCAGACCATCAACGTGCTGGATGCCCTGCCCTCTGCGTACTTTGTCAATGGCGAAGCCACTGACAGTGGCGCAGGCGAGGCATTCAAGCAGACCACCAAGATGGCGTGGGACAAGAAGAAGCTGTACGCCGAGGAAATTGCGGTTATCGTCCCCATCCCCGAGGCTGCTCTCGATGATGCGGACTATGACATTTGGGGCGAGGTCAAGCCCCGTCTGACCGAGGCTTTCGGCAAGGTCATCGATGCGGCTATCCTGTTCGGCACCAACAAGCCCACCACATGGCGCACTGGCGTTGTTCCCGCTGCTATCGCTGCCGGTAACGGCGTTCCCGTCGGCACCAGCGTGTTTGACGACATCATGGGCGAGAATGGCCTGATCTCCAAGGTTGAGCTGGACGGCTTCAACCCCAACGGCGTGATGTCCGCTATCCAGATGCGCGGTAAGCTGCGCGGCCTGAAGGACACCACCGGTCAGCCCATCTTCAAGTCCGATATGCAGGGTGCCACCCGCTACGGCCTCGACGGCATGGATATGTATTTCCCCATGAACGGCGCGTTTGACCCCGCTCAGGCTCAGATGATCGTTGGTGATTGGAGCCAGCTGGTGTACGCCATTCGCCAGGACATGACCTTCAAGATCTTCACCGAGGGCGTCATTCAGGACCCCAGCACCAAGGCCATCACCTACAACCTCATGCAGAACGACATGGTTGCTCTCCGCGCCGTCATGCGTCTGGGCTGGGAGATTGCCAACCCCGTCAACGCCTACAACGTGGACAAGGCCAATCCCTTCCCCTTCGCCGTTTATGGCAAGGGCGGCGCTATTTCCACCGTCGCCGTGACCCCTGCTACTGCTACCGTAAAGAAGGGTGAGAGCAAGCTGTTTACGGCCCAGGTTGACGGCGAGGGCATTATCAACGGTGAGGTCGAATGGTCTCAGGACGGTACGAAGAGCAATATCAGCGATGAGGGCGTTCTGACCGTTTCCGCTACCGAAACCAAGAGCAGCATCACCGTTACCGCGAAGTCCAAGCAGGACGGGACCAAGACCGGCACTGCCACTGTTACCGTTTCTGGCTGATTTGAAAGGAGCTGACCCGTATGACTTACGCAGACTTTGAATACTACTTCGGCACTTATATGGGCGCTGTGAGCGAAAATGACTTCCCGCGTCTTGTTGTCCGCGCCAGCTCTTTCCTCGATTACTACACGCGCAACAAAGCTAAAGGCCACGCCGATCTGGACGCGGTAAAGATGTGCTGCTGTGCGCTGGTTGACAAGTATGCGGTCATCGAAGCGGCGCAGACGCTTGCCGTGAAAAACCTTGCAAACGCTGCGGAAAATGACGCGGAAGTCAAAAGCGAAACAGTAGGCAGCTATTCCAGAACACTTGCAACGGGCGGGGAATCCGCCCTGTCTGCACTCAATACGACGGACGGGGTAAGGAAACTGCTTGCGGAAACGTGCATGGAATATCTTGCCCCTACCGGGCTGCTGTATCGCGGAGGTGGTTGTAGATGTACGCTCCCCACATTGTAACGATTTACAACATCGTGCAGGAGATCGACCCGACAACGCTTGATGAGGTCGAGAAGGTTTATGCCACAATCTTGCGCGGTGTGATGCTGCAAGCGTCAAAGGGCGTGAATGTGCGCGAAAGCGGCCTTGAAAGTGCCGACGCTGTAAATCTGTATATCCCGTTTTCCGTGAAAGCGGTGGATGGAACGACAGGTAAAGCCAAAACTTATGCGCCCCCGCAGGCGTTTCTTGCGGCGGCGGACAAGTCCGGGCTGTGGACGCTCTCATACAAGGGCAACGGGGGCATGACGTGTTTTGTAAAGGGCGAAGTCGTTTCGGATAACATGACCGTCGTACTGGGCCATGACGATTGCTACAACGTGACCAAAGTTGATGCGATGGACTACGGTAGTCCCGATATGCAGCACTGGGAAGTCGGAGGGGCGTAATGGGCATCAAGTTCTCCGTGCATACCGATGGAATGGACGCTGTCAGAACTGCCATTGCAAAGGCTTGTACGCGCGCTGAGCACGTTTTAGCCGAGCAGATGGAGAAAGACATTCAGCCTTTTGTTCCGATGCTTACGGGATCTTTAACGAAGCGTACAAGGGTAGTTGGCAACGATATCATCTACCCCGGCCCTTATGCGAGATTCCTGTATTACGGGAAAGTCATGGTTGACCCGAATACCGGCAGCACATATGCGCCAAATGGAGGCACAAAGGTCGTGACAGACCGCAATTTAGTGTTCAACCACACGGCGCATCCACAAGCACAAGCCCATTGGTGCGAAGCATCGAAAGCGCAGAACCTTGGCAAGTGGGCGCGCGTAGCGGAAAAGGCGGTGAGGAAGTACGGAACAGATTAAAAAGACGGTATCGGCAGCGGAAGAAGATCAAGTTTCCCGAAAGCTGCTTGCGTGGCTGAACACGTTTCCCAATAAGCCGGTTGATTTGATTCGGTTCGAATTTCTCCCCGCCGATACTGCGGCGATGGCGCTGTCCACGATTCAGGCGGCGTACATCGTACAGAAATACATCCTCGGCGGATATCAGGCGGAATACCAATTCAAGGTTATTTACCGCATGAAACCGGGGAATAGCAACGACAAACGGCTCAAAGCTGACGAGCTGCTTAACGCCTTGGGCGATTGGGCAACAAGCGAAACGCCGCCTGACATTGGCGACGGTCGCCGCGTCATCCGTATTGAGCCTACAACGCGATCCTCTCTTTTTGCCGTGTATGAAAACGGTGACGAGGATCATCAAATCCTTATGAAAATGAACTATGAGGTGATTAAAAATGGCTGATATGACCTTTAACACCACGGCGGGGCAGACCGTAGACCGCGAACTTCTGATTGCGTATCTCAACACGGGCGAAACTGGAACCCCTACGTGGTCTCCCCTCGGTACGCGCGTCACGGATTCCAGCATGGAATATGATTGGCAGGAGGATTCCTCGAAAGATATTCTTGGAACGACGCGCACGACCATGAAGAAACCCATTATCACGCAGACCTTTGACCCGTCTAATCTGGACGCTGGCGACCCTGCCATCGTCAAGGTTTGGAACCTTGCGGTCAAGGAGCAGAACGCGGCGGCGCTGGCGAATCAGGACGTGCTGATTGTCCATGCTTATGCAGGCACGGCAAAGACTGCGGTATTTGCGGAGCGTTATTCGTCCTGCATGGTTAAGCCTTCTTCCCTCGGCGGCGAGGGCGGCGGCTTTGTCGGTATGCCTATCGACGTGACGCTTGGCGGCACGCGCACGGTCGGCACCGCCGCTGTCTCTGGCAATACGGTCACTTTTACCGAGGGCGAATAACAAATAGAGGGCTGGCGTCTGTCAGCCCTCATTTTGGAGGAATATATGGAACTCACTTTTGATTCCGGTGTAAAGGAATATACCATTCGCGGCGTAAACGGCGTTGTAACGGTGTACTTTAACCCTGCGGATGTCAACTTCGCAAAGAAAGCATACAAAACGTTTGATGATCTGCGCAAGAAGCAGGAGACCCGCGCAAAGACGCTTGAAAAGGATATCCCCAATGATGAGCTTTTCGACATGGTTGATTCTCTTGACAAGGAAATGCGCAGCATCATCAATGACCTGTTCGGGCAGGACATTGCCGATACGCTTTTTGGCAGCGTCAACGCCTATTCCGCGGCCAACGGTGCGCCGGTTTGGCAGAACTTTATGACCGCCATTATCGAACAGTTTGACGAGGCAGTAAAGCGCGAACAGGCGCTTGCCGATGAGAAAATCCGCAAGTATACACAGAAATACCGTAAATGATGTACGATCTTCCAACGTCGCTGAACGTCTGCGGCGTTGACTATGAAATTCGCTCGGACTATCGCGCGGCACTGGACGTGCTGGCGGTATTTGCTGCGGCCGATCTGACCAACGAGCAGAAAGCGCTTGCGGCTCTGGATATCTTTTATCCGGACTTCTTAAAAATGCCAGATGAGCACATTCCAGAAGCCATGAAGCAGATGACATGGTTTCTCGACTGCGGTGACGAGGGCGATAATCGCAAGCGACCTAAATTGATGGACTGGGAGCAGGATTTTCAATACATCGTTTCCCCCATCAATCGTGTTGTTGGGCGGGAAGTGCGGGCAATGTCCTATTTCCACTGGTGGTCTTTCGTTTCGGCGTACTACGAGCTGGGAGATTGTCTGTTTGCGAATATCGTCCGCATCCGAAGTCTAAAGGCCAAAGGGAAAACACTTGACAAAGCCGACCGTGAGTTTTACCGCGAAAATCGGCGCATTATTGACTTAAAGCGGACGCTGACCGAGGAAGAGACCAATACCATCGATGTGTGGTTAGGCAAAAACGCCAACAAAAGCCCATAATACGGAGGTGATTTTTTGGCTGACGGTGAAGTCGTATTCGAAGCGACTATTAGCGATAAAAAACTCCATCAGGAGCTGAACAAAGTAAAAAGCAACATCGAATCCCTGCAAAAGGAATTTAACCGGCTCGGCGCCAAAAAAACGCAGATGGAAGACCGGCTGCGCAACATCGGCGCAGAGCTGGATGCGGCAAAACAGGTGCTTGCCGATATGCGCACAGCGCCAAAAGGCACGTATGAAAAAATCGACGTGTCCGAGCAGGCCGAGCGCGTGCGAATGCTGCAAAGCGAATTCAACAAAACTGCAAATAGCATTGACAAGCTCAACGAAAAGCTCAACAAAACCGGCGATAAGATTTCCGACGCGAAAACGCAGGCGGTTGAATTATCACGACAAATCGAAGGACGATCCAAAGGTGCTGGACTGCGCAACGCAACCGAAGCGGCGGCAGATTCCATGAAAGTTTTTGGACAGCGAGTAAAATCTGTTGTCCGCAGTGCCCTTGTTTTTACGGTTATTACCCAAGCATTAACAAAAGTGCGCGACTGGGCAAAAAATGTCGTAATGGTAAACTCCGATGCAAGAGAATCCATTGCGCAGCTTAAAGGAGCGCTTTTGACACTGGCACAGCCTCTTGTAAGCGTAATTGTCCCCGCCTTTACACTGCTTGTAAAAGTAATTACGGCAGTAGTCTTGCAGATCACGCGCCTTGTGGCGCTTATTTCTGGCAAGAGCGTCAAAGCAACAGCAGATTCCGCAAAGGCTCTTAATAAGCAAACAAATGCTTTAAAGGGAACCGGAAATGCAGCAAAAAAAGCTGCTGGACAGCTTGCGGCGTTTGATGAGATCAACCAGATTTCCACCGATACCGCGGATAACGCGGGCGGCGGTGCATCCGCTGACGCGATCACGCCTGACTTTAGCTACATGGACGAGATCAACGACAAGCTCAAGAAAATTGCTGATGCGGTCATGCTAATTGCCGCAGGGTTGGCCCTGTGGAAACTTGGCAGCTCTCTCCCCGGAACGTTGGGAAAGCTTTTAACAAAACTCGGCGGCATTCTCATTGCTGTTGGCGGTTTAATCATTTTGTGGGAAAGCCTGTCTGACGCATGGAACGACGGCGTTAACTGGAAAAACTTACTCGGATCTCTTGCGGGCGCAGCGGCACTTGCCGGAGGCCTCGCTCTTGCGTTTGGCAAGGTGGGCGCTGGCATTGGACTGGTAGTATCCGGGGCGGCCCTGCTGGTCGCTGCATTGCACGACATGATGGAGGACGGCATGAACCTGGAAAACACGCTGATGAGCGTCGCCGGTCTGATGATTGGTGGCTTGGGAATTGCTGTGCTCACAGGGTCCTGGATTCCGCTCCTGATTGCCGCAATCGCCTCCCTGCTTGTGGCTGTGGTGAACGCCTACGGCGATACAGAGCAGTTCGTCGACGGAATCAAAACCATGCTGGATGGGTTTGTGGCCTTCTTCGCGGGTATTTTCACCGGGGATATTGACCGTGCCATCGGCGGCATCGAAAAAATCTTCAAGGGCTTGCAAAACGTTCTGTTTTCCATTGTGGATGCGCTCAAAAACATGTTCCTGTCGTTCTTGGATTGGCTGGATGAGAAGACTGGCGGGAAGCTCCATGGGATCATCGAGTTCATCAAAAGCTCGGTCACGGGAGCATTCACTTTCATCAAGGATTTTATCGGCAACGCCATGGCAGCCATTAAGAAGATATTCACGGGAATCGTTAAATTCCTCTCCGGTGCGTTTACGAGCGACTGGGACAAAGCGTGGGAGGGTATCAAAGATATCTTTGACGGCATATCAACAGCCATCAAGGGGACGTGGGCATCAGCCATCAATGCAATTATCCGTGCATTGAACTGGCTGATCGACAAGGCGAATAAAATCAGCTTCACAGTCCCAGGCTGGGTGCCGGGGCTTGGTGGCAAGCATATTGGCGTCAACATCCCGAAAATCAACGAACTTCAAATCCCCAAACTGGCCCAGGGTGCGGTCATCCCGCCTAACCGCGAGTTTATGGCCGTACTGGGCGACCAGAAGCACGGAACCAACATTGAGGCCCCCCTGGACACCATCAAACAGGCCGTTGCGGAGGTGCTAGGGCAAGGCAGCGACCGGCCCATTACCATCATTGTCCAAATGGACGGCAAGGAGATGTTCCGGCAGATGGTGCGGGAAAACAACTCCCAGGTGCGCATGAACGGCAAAAGCCCGCTGCTGACGTGAGGTGACGCATGGAAGTACTTAAGGTAACAAAGAAATCCGGGGCGGTGGTATCTCTCCCGGCCCCGGATGAACTGAAATGGAACATTTCCGACCTAGACGCAGATGGGACCGGCAGAAACCAGAACGGCGATATGTTCCGCGACCGCGTGGCCGTGAAGCGCAAGCTGGAATGCTCCTGGCGGCCACTCGTCTCTGCTGAAATGGCCAAGCTTTTGCAAGCCGTGGACGATGTGTTTTTCAGCCTTACATACCCCGACGCGATGACCGGCACCGACCGCACTATGATGTGCTACGTAGGCGACCGGTCATCGCCGATCATGCGGCCCGAAACCGATGGGAAATGGCTGTGGGGCGGGCTGTCCATGAACTTCGTGGAGAGGTGACGCCATGTACAATGTCTCCACCGTGTTTCACGCCGCTTTTGCGGATTATGGCCGCGAGATCAAGGCCAAGGTGATTTTCAACGGGCAGACAGAGCTTGACGGAACCTATGTGCAGGAGATCACCGCCACACCGGCGTTTGATTCTTCAGACGGCATTTCCGTCGGCTCTGCCTGTTCCGGGCGGTGCAAAATCCGCATTTACAAGCCGGATGAGCCGCTGCAGTTGTCCGGTGGGTACTTTGTGCCGTATATCGGCATCTACGTTCCTGGCGGTGATACAGGCGCGACAGCCATCGCCGGTCAGGCTGTGGCCGGTAAGTCAATTGTCGGCGTAAGCACCGCAGCGTCTGGGGTGGAATATGTCCCCCTGGGACGATACTACATCCCCGCAGACGGCGTAGAAAATTTGGTGTATGGCTGGGAAATCACTGGCTATGACCAGATGGCATCCTTGACGGAGCAGTACACCCCGCAAATTGAGTTCCCCGCCACGCCAGACGCTATGCTGACGGACCTGTGTGCGCAAAGCGGCCTGACTCCCCCAACGGTGACTTTTCCGGATATGACAATCGAGTCTGTGTTTGAGGGCACCATCCGACAGCAGCTGGGGTGGCTGGCTGGACTGTGCGGACAGTCCGCGCACTTCGACCGGGACGGCAATCTGGTGTTTAAGTGGTACGCAAAGACTACTTTTCAGGTCAGCCGGGACCAACAGTACATGTCCGGCCTTACCCGCACGGCAGACGATCTGTACACGGTATCCAGCCTCACCACCGGCACGGAAGATGAACCCATTACATCCGGCACCGGCTTGGGCATCACGTCCACAAACCCTTACATGAACCAGGCCGTTGCAGACCTGATTCAGCCGGAGTTAGAGATATCCTTCCAGCCCTGCGACGTAAAATGGCGTTGTGACCCGTCTGTTGAGGTGGGCGACGTCATCCAGGTGGAGGGTGATACCGGCGAATGGCTGGACGTGTGCGTCATGGAACAGGAAATCCACCTGTACGGCGGCCTTTCCTCTACGATGCACAGTTACGCCCCGCAGGACGCGGATTACGCCATGGAAAGCCCCACAGAGCAACGCATTAAGCGGGCTTATGAGAGCCTTACCAAGGCCATGCAGAACGCTACGCAAAAGATCATCGGGGCAAAGGGCGGGTATTATGAACTGACACTGGACGAGCAGGGGTTTCCCATCGGCTGGACCCTGCGGGATACGCCCACCATTACGCCCAATACCCGGATGTGGATTATGTCCACCGGTGGGCTGGGATTCTCCAAGGACGGCGGCAATACCATTTCCGGTGTTGCCTTGACCATGGACGGCGAGATCAACGCAAATGTCATCACCGCCGGGCAAATGTCTGCCGAAAGAGTCACCGTCAACGGCCAGACTCTTTCTGATTTTATCGACGCCAGTATCGACGATGACGGCCATCCGGTGCTGCGTATCGGGTCCTCTGCGTCGGAAATTGTGCTGAAAGAGTACAACGACAAAATCGGATTCTACGACACTTCCGGGACCCTTTTGGCGTACTGGAACAACAACAGTTTTGAGTTGGTGGAACTGAGCAAGTTCCGCCTGGGACCTATGGGCATTGTCGTACAGCCTAACGGATCCGTGTCCTTCGTGGGGGTGAGTTAATGGCAAGCATTTACGGGGCAAAATCTTCCACCGGCTGGCAATTGCGGCTGGATTATAGCGTATCCCAGAGCATCGCGGACAACAAGTCCACACTGGCCCTGACGCTGTACATCTATGACGGCACCGGCGAGAGCTACAACCTGGACGCCAATAGTTGCTATTACACTCTGCAAGGCACCAAGGTTTATAACCCGTACCGGTACAATTCCAGGGGATGGTACAAGCTGGGAGGCAAGTCTATCACCGTGGCCCATAACAATATGGGCAAGGGATCTGTGGTGCTTTCCGCGGACTGGCACAGCGGGTTTACGTCATCCTACACGCCGTCGAGCCTGACGGTTTCCGGCACGGTCATTCTTCCGGATATCCCCCGGGCATCTTCCGTTTCAGCGACCGGACTTGTGCTGGGTTCTGCCGGGACACTTGTAGTGACCAGGGCCGTGAGCACTTTTACACACACCATCAAACTCAAGTGTGGCTCTGCGGCACAGGTAACTGTGGCGACAAAATCCAGCGCCACATCCATTCCGTATACGCCGCCCCTGGATTGGGCCGTGCAGAATACGTCCGGAATCTCCGTAAACATCGCGGCGGAGATCACCACCTACAACGGGGACACCGTGGTGGGCACCAATACGACCACACTGACGGCATCCATCCCTGCATCGGTAAGACCCACCCTGTCCGTGAGTCTGTCAGACACCTCCGGATATCATCCCACATACGGCTGGGTGCAGGGCAAGAGCACTCTGAAAGCCACGTTTTCCGCTGCTGGGTCTTACGGCAGCACCATCAAGGTCAAGTCTCTGACCATCGGCGGAAAAGCCGCCAGCCCGGACGGGGCCAACGTCCTTACAGGCAGCGGCACAATGGCCGTTGTAGCCACCGTCACGGACAGCAGAGGGCGCACGGCATCTGTTACCCAGAACATCACTGTGAACGCGTACAGCGGCCCAGTGGTCCAGGATTTGACCTTTGTGCGCGGCTCTTACGCGAACAGCGTGTGGACGGAAAATTCCATGGGCGCGGACATCAAGCTGACGTTCACTCTGTCCCTCCAGCTGACCGGGAACAAGGCATCTGTGGAAATTACCGGCGCGTCCACACTGACCGACCAGACCAGCGGTGCAAAGATTGTGTATCTGGTTGCCTTTGGTACGGACACGACCAGCGTTGTACAGGTCAAAGCTACGGACTCCCTGGGCACCACGGTAACGCGGGAGATCACCATTCCCACCGTTTCGGTGCCCATGAACATGAGCTTTACCCTACCCGGGGTATGCTTCGGCGGCGTGGCCGAACACGAAAAGGTGGTGGAGTTCAAGTGGCCTATCCTGTATTTGGGGAAAGCTTTATTGGACTACCTCCACCCCGTCGGCAGCATCTACCAGTCTACGGCCCCCACATCCCCAGCGGACCTGTTTGGAGGCACCTGGGAGCAGATCAAGGACAGGTTTCTCTTGGCGGCTGGCGATTCTCATGCGGCGGGCTCCACCGGCGGCGAGGAGAAGCACATCCTGACGGCGGCGGAGATGGCAAACCACACTCACGGCTACGATTACACGGGCCAGAGCGACGCCGTTGGCACCGGGGCCATCAAGATCGTGTCTCCCCGCGGCACCGCCAACGCTTACACGGGCAAGGCTACGTCCAACTGCGGCGGCCAGGCCCACAACAACATGCCGCCGTACCTGGCCGTGTACACATGGCGCAGGACGGCGTGAATACGGACATGTAATGGGCTGACAGCTTGTGCCCGACTCGGGCACCGAAAGGAGTGATCTAATGGCCTTTAGCAAGAAGAACTTTGTGGACAACCAGACGGTTATCGACGCTGATACCCTCAACGCCATCCAGGATGAGCTGATCCGGGTGGCCGGGCTGCTGGGCAAGGACATCCAGTCCGCTGCCATTAACGACAGCGGCCATCTGATTTTGACGCTGACAGACGGCACCCCGTTGGACGCTGGCATTGCCAAGGGCGCGACCGGCCCGGCTGGCCCGCAAGGCCCCGCCGGTGCAACCGGCCCGCAGGGACCTGCGGGTCATAGCCCGGTGGTGACAGCCACGAAAAGCGGAAAAGTGACCACCATCGAGGTGGATGGGACGGCGATTGCTGCCGTAAACGATGGCGCGGATGCAGAGGATACAAGGGTCATCGCCGTGGCCATTCCCGCAGTGGTCAGGGTTCTGACCGGCAGCGAATTCAATATCTACTATGCTAATGTGATATCCCAGCAGAACGCCATGTTCTGGTGCAGCGCAGCAAACGGGCTGACTACAAAGCGGTATGGCGATCATCTGTCTATAACGGCCAACGCACCCGGGACGTATCCACTGCAGTGGAAGGTGTACGACTCCGGCTACAGCCTGCTGGCGAGCGGCACATGCACGATCATCGCCGCAGCCAACAAGGCCGTTACTGCATCGGCGCTGGTCATCGGCGACAGCACCGTGACCCAGGGCAACTACATCTGTCAAAAGCTTCTGAGCTGTTTCTCAGCCGCCGGAGGAGCACTGACGCTGCTCGGGACCCGGGGCACGGCTCCGGCCAGACATGAGGGACGGGCCGGTTGGAAAGCCTCCGACTACTGCACAAAGGCGGCAGACGGCACATATACAAACCCGTTCTATAACAACGGGTTCGACTTCAGCCACTATATGACCACGCAGGCCTATACCGGCGTGGGCGTGGTGGTTCTCCAACTGGGCATCAACGACATCTTCTATGCCGGGCTGGATTCCTTCTCGGCGGCTGCGACAATCGGGTATCTGGATACCATGGTGAACTCCATCCTGAACTATGACAGCAGCATCAAGGTCATCGTTGATCTGCTCACGCCGCCCAACGGGAACCCCTCCGTTTTTACGGAGAAATACGGCACCAGTCAGATTGAGTTCATTTACCGCATGAACACGATCCGCATGTCCAAGGCGCTGATGGAGCACTTTTCCGGCAACATCTCCGTGGCCATCTCGCCCAACAACTGTGTGCTGGATCCGGCTCAGGATATCAACGACGGCGTGCACCCCACGGAGGGCGGCTACGCGAAGCTGGGCCAGATGATCTATGAGACAATGCTGGGTGTGCATAGCGGTGACAGCGGCGGCGGTCAGGTGGCTCCCCTGTGGGATATGACCGGTCGGACAGGCGTTCAGTGGCAGGAGTATTCCGACGGAACCGTGGGAAGGTCCTTCAGCACGGATAAGTATTATTATCCGCTATCTTTCTCTGGGACTACTCAGAGTCCGACCGCTGCGACAATGACGGACTTTGCTGTCGGAACGGATACCCTGGAATTTACGATCCAGACGGGCAGCGCGTCGGCGGTTCAACTCTCCGGCTATGGCATCGTGGTCCCGCTGGCGCTGGAAGCCGGAAAAAGCTATACTTTCGCGGCAAAATGCGCCAGTGCAAATAGTGGTGTGAACCTGATGACCTATAACGTAAGCGGCGGCGTATGGACCTACGTGTCCAATGCCAGAGTCTGCTACAGCACCACGGAGCTTTGCTCCGCTTCCATAACCCCGGAGGCCGGGAAGGGGTACGCTATCTGTTTCTCCCAGAAAAGCGGCGGCGTTGGTACGAAAAATGTGTTCAGCCAGATTTCGCTGAAGGAGGCGTGAGCGGCAACCACGTTCCAGATGCCCAAGGCGCAAAAAAGGGAGGGCGATTAGCCCTCCCGCTTGAGCGCCTGCGTTATCAGGTGCTCAATAAAGTTTGATATGCTACGGCCCTCCGCTTCTGCGGCGGCCTGGATTTTCTCCTTGAGCTCCGGCGTGAGCCGGATATATAAACGTTCTGTTTTTGCCATGGTTTACATCTCCAGCCCGTACACCTTCATGTCGTGGCCAAAGGAACTTTCAGACGGCTTGAAAAGGTGATTTGTTTTGACGAACATATCGATGGAAAGAGGGGACTTGATTTCTTGCAGTTCGCTTTCCCGGATGACACGATACGGAGTAACACTCGTCCTGTAAATCTTGCCGTCCTTCTCGATGTACAGATTGTAGTCGGATTCCTTCATCCAGATGTTGTCGATTTTCATTTTCGTTTCCTTTCCGGCCTTGTGGCCTGTCCGTTGTTGATGTGGCTGCCCTCGTGACCTCCGGGGCGGGCGTTGTGGTTACTGCTCGATCTCGCCGGTGTGGGGGTTCCAGCTGCCTACCCGCTCCCAATTGGAGGTGGGGAGGCGGCCTGGCTGCTGCTCCTGACGGCGGATCATGCCGTTCTCGTTGCACTCGTAGTAGTAGGCTCCCATGAAGAAACGTGTTTCGCCGCTGTGGATGTGCTTCTGGATGGCGTTCATAGTGTTCTTGTTCATTTCATATTCCTTTCCGGCTTTGGCCTGTCCGTTACCTTTAGCTTGACTATATTGTACGCCTATTGTGCGTACAAGTCAATTGTCAAAATAGCCAAACATTACACAAAAATTAAAGCAAAATCACAAATTGAAAGGAGATTTTACATGAAAGAAAACGCGATCAAGGCCGCGCTGGCGGCCACCCTGGGGGCGCTGTGTGCCTACGGGGTGCAGCTGCTGGTGCCGGTGCTGGTGCTGGTGGTGGTGATGCTGCTGGACTACGCCACGGGCATGACCAAGGCATGGAACGCCGGGGAGCTGTCCTCCCGGGTGGGCCTGAAGGGTATCCTGAAGAAGGTAGGCTACTTGGTCATCGTCACCGTGGCCGCTGTGGTAGACTGGCTGCTGCGCTACGGAGCCGACGCCCTGGGCTGGGACTGGCCGGTGGATTTCCTGTTTGCCAGCATTGTCATTATCTGGCTGGTGATCAACGAGCTGCTGTCCATCCTGGAGAATGTGTCGGCCATTGGGGCCCCGGTGCCTGGTTTCCTCCAGGCGCTGCTGAAAAAGTTGAAAGTACACACCGAGGATACGGCGGCGGACAAGCTGCCGGGAGAGGAGGACGACAACAATGAGTAAGCGAGTGTACATCAGCCCCAGCGACCAGACGGAAAACCGCTATGCCTGGGGCAATACCAACGAGCACGTCCAATGCCAGAAGATCGCCGAGGCGGAGGCTGCCGCCCTGCGCCGCAGCGGCGTGGAGGTGAAGCTGGCGGCCTTCGGCGCCACCATGGCCCAGCGCTGCGCCGAGTCCGACGCCTGGGGCGCGGACATCCACAGCTGCGTCCACACCAACGCCTTTAACGGCAAGGTCATGGGCACCCGGATGTTCTGCTTTGCTATCCCCGGCAAGGGCTACGACGCCTGCAAGGCGGTGTTCGCGGAGCTGGCCCCGCTGTCCCCCGGCACCTCCGAAAACATCCAGAAGGCCAGTTACTACGAGGTGCGTGTACCTAATGCGCCGTCGGTGTACTGCGAGTGCGAGTTCCACGACACCGCCGAGGGCGCCAAGTGGATCGTGGAGCACACCACGGCCATCGGCGAGGCCATCGCCAAGGGCCTGTGCAAGTACCTGGGAGCGAAATACGTCCCGGCCAAGCAGGAGGCCCCCAAGCCCGCCGAGCCTGCCCAGAGCGATACCCTGTACCGGGTCCAGGTGGGGGCCTTCGCCGTCCGCGCCAACGCCGAGAAGATGCTGGACCGCCTGAAAAAGGCCGGGTTTACCGGCTTTATCGTGAAAGGAAAGAAGTAAGAAACATTCTGGACGGCGGGGAGTGACGTAACGCCGCGCTCCCTGCCCGCGCATTGCGCCCGCACGCCCACGGCTTTTATTATGCCATGGATAATAGTCGCAAAGCCGTTCGGTACTACATTTCCAGTATGGCTCCTAAGAGAGCTTTGGAATTTGTCCAATCTTTCGATTTGCCAGAAGATGAGGAATCGTGCATTATTTTGTGCGATATCCGCCGAAAGTCTTATATCCAAGTTTCCAACGCGCTTCACGTTTCGCCGGAAAGCGTCAAGAGAAACCGCCGCAGGGCATTGTCGAAAATTGTTGACGCGCTGACAAATCAATAGACCTCACTTGGACATGATCGCCCATTCAGAGACCTTTTACAGGCCATCTGAATGGGCGATTTTTTTGTACCATATAAGCAAAGGAGGGCTGGCGATGTACGGATTCAACAACCAATATCAGCAGGGATATGGTGCCCCATATATGGGGCAATACGGGCAAGCATCACAGCAAGCGTGCCAAATCACCAGAGTAAACGGCAGAAACGGGGCAGACGCGTTTCGCATGGCACCCAACAGTTCCATCTTACTCCTGGACGAGAATGACCCGGTTGTGTGGCTCAAGGTCAGCGACGGGGCGGGGTATTGTACTGTTACCCCGTACAGCATTGCGCCTTATCAAGACCCCGCG
>ENA-OZHM01000015-OZHM01000015.1-human-gut-metagenome-genome-assembly--contig:-NODE-15-length-92987-cov-7.043537_pt1 | contig 92987 bp, 87 predicted proteins | sample MGYA00244047_ERZ653688 | MGnify/ENA primary metagenome ERZ653688 (study PRJEB26926, sample SAMN06165194) | human gut metagenome | biome: ENVO:00009003; feature: ENVO:2100002; material: ENVO:00002003... | reverse complement strand
TGTAGAGAGGTCTCGTGGGCTCGGAGATGTGTATAAGAGACAGTTATAATATAGATACTTGACTTAACAGTCATATTTATTTTTGAAATTTATATAAAAGGAGACTTATTATGAGAAAAGCATTTATTTGCCCCAGCAAATACGTACAGGGCGAAGACGAACTTCTTAACCTCGGTTATTTCGTTAAAACATTCGGCGACAGCGCGCTTCTGATTGCCGACCCGTTTGCGAAAAATCTCGTTAAAGACAAACTCGAAGCAACCGAGAAAAAATTCGGTGTAAAACTTTATTCCTGCGATTTCGGCGGCGAGTGCTCGCGTAACGAAGTCAAAAAAATGCAGGAATTCGCCAAAAAGAACAACTGTGCCTGCACAATCGGTCTCGGCGGCGGTAAAGCCATCGATACTGCAAAATGCGTCGCTATGGGCAACAACCTTATTATCTGCCCCACTATCGCCGCAACCGACGCTCCCACCTCACACTCGGCTGTTCTTTACACCGACGACCATCATTTCGACGATTACGCATACTTCAAACAGAACCCCAGCGTAGTTCTTATCGACACCAAAGTCATCGCAAACGCTCCCGCACGCTTCCTCGTATCCGGAATGGGCGACGCTCTTTCAACCTACTTCGAAGCTCGCGCAAACGTAAAATCTTTCAGCAACGTCAACGCAGGTCTGCCCTGCGGCGCAAACCGCGCGACCGGCGAAATGCTCGGATACGGCACGATGGCTGCCGCTTCTCTTGCGGAACTTTGCTATAAAACCCTTCTTTCGGACGGCACGAAGGCTCTCGCCGCTTGCGAACAGCACGTCGTAACCCCCGCTCTCGAAAGAATTATCGAAACCAACATTCTTCTTTCGGGCCTCGGTTTCGAATCGGGCGGACTTGCCGCGGCACACGCAATCCACGACGGTCTTACCCTTCTTCCCGCACACACCAAATACTATCACGGCGAAATGGTCGCTTTCGGCACAATCTGCCAGCTTGTCCTTGAAAACAGCCCCGAAGACGAACTTTACGAAGTTCTCGACTTCTGCCTGTCGGTAGGTCTTCCCGTATGTCTTAAAGACCTCGGCACCGATAATATCGACGACGAGCTTCTCAAAGCGGTTGCGGAAAAGACCTGCATCCCCGAAGAATCCGTTCACAATATGCCCTTCCCCGTTACGCCCGATATGGTCGCCGCCGCAATCAAAACGGCAGACGCAATCGGTCACGCCTATAAATACGGTTTCGAAGAAGAATGCGAGTGCGGTTGCCATTAATCGCCTGACGAACACGAGGTTTTATTATGAAAAAAATAATGAATACTCCCGAGACTTTCGTCTACGATATGTGCCACGGCCTTGCCGCAGCGCATCCCGAGCTGGAATTCGTAGAGAAATTCAAGGTTGTCAAAAAGAAGGAAATCAACCGCAATAAAGTTACCCTTATTTCGGGCGGCGGAAGCGGACACGAACCCGCGCACGCAGGTTTCGTCGGCAAAGGAATGCTCGACGCGGCGGTATGCGGCGACGTATTCGCGTCTCCCTCGCAGATACAGGTTTACGAGGCCATCAAAGCCACCGCAAGCGACAAGGGCACTCTGTTGATTATCAAAAACTACTCGGGCGACTGCATGAACTTCAATAATGCGGGCGCACGCGCGAAAGAGGACGACGATATCGACGTCGACGCCGTATTCGTAAACGACGACGTTGCCGTTACCGACTCCCTTTACACGGTTGGTCGCCGCGGAGTTGCGGGCACAATGTTCGTACATAAAATCGCAGGCGCCGCCGCCGAACAAGGCAAGGACCTCAAAGAAGTTAAAAGAATCGCGCAGAAAGTCATCGACAACGTTGCAAGCATAGGCTTTGCAATTTCTTCCTGCACGCCTCCCGCGAAGGGCACGCCCATCTTCGAACTTGCCGACGAAAATATGGAATTCGGCGTAGGTATTCACGGCGAGCCCGGCGTCGCAACCGAGAAATTCGTTACTTCGGACGAACTTGCCGAAAAAATGGTTCCCCGTATCGCCGACAACGCGGTTATCAAACTTAAACGCGGCGACGAAATCGCGGTTATCGTAAACGGTTTCGGCGGCACTCCGCTGTCCGAACTTTACGTTCTGAATAACTCTGTCAACAAGGTTATCGAAAGAGAAGGCTATAAAGTACACCGCGCGATAGTGGGCAACTATATGACATCCCTCGATATGCAGGGCGCGTCGGTTACTTTCCTCAAACTCGACGAGGAACTCAAAGCCCTTCTCGACTACCCCGTAAACACCCCCGCTCTTACCTGGGGAGGAACAGCGTCGGAAGAGGCCGAAGCCGCTCTCGACGCCGTGAAAGCACTTGCAAAAGCGCTTAACGTTACTCCCGGCGCGGTAACGGCAACCGCCGACGCAAAAAGCGCAACGGGCGCCAAAGAAGCCAAACCCGTAAAACAGGCGGTATACGAACTTACCGAAAAACCCGTATTCGCACCCAAAATGAATACCGCGGCTTTCGTCACTCTCGTCGATAAAATGGCAGACGTCATCATCGAAAACGAAGTGCATTTCTGCGATATGGACAGTTGCGGAGACGGCGATTTCGGCATGAGTATCGCAAAAGGTTTCAAACAGCTCAAAAAAGACTGGGCAACACGCGATAAAGCCGATATAGGCGCATTCCTTACGAGCGCGTCCGATATCATTATGGAATATTGCGGCGGCGCGTCCGGTCCTATCTGGGGCAGCGGTTTCCGCTATGCGGGAAAAGCGGCCGCGGGCGCAAAAGAGCTTGACGCTACTCTGCTCGGCAAAATTCTCGTCGGCGCGGTAAACGGCGTACAGACGACGGGCGAGCGTTCCTTCGGACACGGCGCCGTCGTTGGCGACAAGACGCTTATCGACGCACTCGTACCCTGCGCGGACGAAGTTACGAAAGCGGCGGCCGAAGGCGACAGCCTTGTCGTTGCGATGGAAAAAGGCGCACGCGCTGCGGTCAAGGGCGCGGAATACACCAAACAGATTACCGCAAGACTGGGTCGTGCGGGCGTTGTGGGCGAGAAGTCTATCGGACATCCCGACGCGGGCGCTTACGGCCTCGGCGTAATCTTTACCGAACTTACGAAGTGGGTAAAAGCACAAAAGTAAGCACTGTTCGTATTTAATGAAAAGCCTCTCGAAAGAGAGGCTTTTTTATATTAATCCGTTTTAAAAACCGTCGTTTGCCCGTCTGACGTCGGTTTTTTTTCGTTTTTGTAAAAAAAATATTGACGAACGGCATTTATATAATGTACACTATTTTTATACTTTAAATTATTAAAGAGGAGAGGATAAAATATGTTAAAATCAGCGATGAGTTGGTTCAACGGATTCAACCCGAATTCCTGGGTGCTCTATCTGTTGTACGCCCTGATTGTCGTTTTCATATCGGCTGAAGCAATTTTTTATCTTGTAAAATCGGTAAAAAAAGCAAAAAAAATCGGTATGGACATGACGAAAATCAAAAAAGTCATCACAACATCGGCAAGTTTTTCCATTCTTCCCGCTATCGGTATCGGAATCGGCGTAGTTACGCTTGTGGGAGCTCTCGGCATAGCGGTTCCCGCAATCCGACTTTCGGTAATAGGCGCCCTTCAATACGAAACGCAGATGGCGGACGGCGCGGCGAAAGCGATAACCGGCAGTACGGACGGGCTTACAGTGCTTATGCAGCAAGGCGTAACCGCCCAGGATTTTGCGACGATGACGTTACTTATGACTCTTTCGATAATCCTCGGGCCTATACTCGTCGTATGTTTTTATAAAATATTGCAGCCAAAACTTACAAAGCTCGGCACTATGAAGGTCGGAGGTAACGCCGCCGCCGACGCGGCCGCCGAAACAAAGACTCTTGAAAAAGACGTCAAAAAAGCAAATCCGAACGGCATAAATCTCGGCGACCTTGCCTTTCAGGTATCGTTTATCGGTATGATAATCGGATATCTTTCGATGTCCATCGGCGCTATTGCAGGCGCGCCCGGTCAACTGAAAAGCTACTATAACTTTATTGCGGTAGTAGTGGCGGCTTTATTTATGATACTTTCCGACTTCCTCGTAAAAAAATTCAACTGGAAATGGCTTGACGACTTTTCGACGGCGTTCTCGATGTTGTTCGCAATGCTTATAGTAGCGATAATAAGCGGAACGACGGGTCAGTATTGAGAGGTGCGATATGAAAAAAGAAAAATTAACGCGCGAACAGAAAAAAGCAAAACGCCTTGCCGAATACGAGGCGATGAGCGATAAACAAAAGGAATTTTACGATTATAATCAGAAGTGGCATCGCATAGGAAGATTATGGAATACCATAGGCATTCTGCTTATTCTTTCGGTACCGGTCGTTATATGTCTCGTGTTCAAAGTCAGCCCCGACTGGGCGGTCTTTGCCGACGCGGGCGTAATTACTCTGTTGCTTATAAACGCGGGGTCCGGCATATCCGAGCCGATTATATACGCGCCTATGCTCGGCACAAACGGCGAATATCTCGCGTTTATAACGGGCAATCTTTCCAACCTTAAAATTCCATGCGTCGTGAAAGCCCACGAAATCGCAGAAACCGAAATCGGCACCGAGGAAAACGAGCTCGTATCGACGATTGCGGTCTCCATAAGTTCGTTGGTAACCGTAATTATCGTGGCTATTATGGTATTGTGCCTTGCTATATCTCCGTTACAGCAGGCAATAGAAAACGCGCCTTATCTTACGCCCGCTTTCGGCTGCGTAGTCTATGCCCTTTTCGGAAGTCTCGGCGGCAAATATGTCGTCAAAAATCCCAAAATGGCACTTATTCCGGGCGTTATACTCGTCGGACTTTCGGCGCTTATCAGCGGCGTTTCGCACGGTAAAACGAATATCGGAAGTCTGTCGCTTATGGTAGGCATCGTATTCTGCGCGTTGTTTGCTTTCGCGGAAATTATGATAAACAAGAAAAAGGCAAAAAAAGCGCACCCCGCAACCGACGGTACCGAAGTCGCGGATTCTGCCGCCGAAAGCGGAATTTCCGAAATTGCGGACAGCGAAGACGAAACCACCGAAGAAAACAAATAATTTTTATCACTCAAAAAAACACCTGCGGCAAGCAGGTGTTTTTTTAACGTTTTAATTTTCAGTTTCGGGTTTCGTCATTGTTTTCCGTATCGCGCGACTCTGCGTCGGCGTCATTATTTACGATATCGTTTTTTTGTTTTTTACCGCTGCGTTTTGTTGGGCGGGGTTTTATCTTTCCCGTCTTTTTCAGGTATTTTATCAAAATTACGATTCCGACAATAACCGCCGCAACCGGCGAGATAACGATAATAAACAACGCGATATATTTCAATGCGTTTCCGAGTACGTTAAACCCATCCTTCAACTGTTGCCCGAACGTTGGCGTCTCGCGATATACGGGCGTGTATAAATTTATCGTAACGGTGCTGTAATCCACAAGACTGTCATAGCGCTTTATCGTGCCTTTAAGTTTATCGAGCTCGACGTCAATCTCGCTTATTCTCTTGTTAATCTGAACAAGGTCGGAAACGGTAACGCCCTCTTTTTCATACAGAGCGACGAGCGTCGTTCTCTCTTTTTCGAGAGTAGCTATTTTATCCGCGGTGTCCGAATAAGAAAGCGAAATATCTTCTGACGTTTTGTTGTAATCGGTAATCTCGCCTTCGCCCGAAACGGATTTTACGAAATCGTCGAGTCTTGCAGACTTTACCCTTACGACAACCGACGCGTAATTCTGTCCTATGCTTTCGCTTTCAACCCATTCGTCCGCGTTAAGTTTGCCCTTAATCGAGCCGATTGCGCCGTCGATATCGCCTATCTTCATGGAAAGCCGCGCGTAATATATTATTTTTCTTTCGGGAGTGCTCTCTTCCGACGTACTTCCGCCGTCCGTTTCTATCTTGTTTTCGTAATTTCCGTTAACCGACGCGTCGTTCCCCGCCGCCTTATTGCAGGCAGCAAAAGATAAAAGCATTATCGGAATAAGCAATGCAATCGCAACAAGCAAATATTTTCTCTTGATTTTCATAGCGCCACCTTTTTATTACTGTCTTACAACGGTCGCGAAAAATATAATATCTTCCGTTCCGTCGTTGACGAAACTGTGGGCGCAACCTTTCGGACAATAAGTGCAGTCGCCCGCTTTCAATCTTTCTTCGCCGTCGTCCGTAAGCATTTTTCCTTCGCCCGATAAAACGTAAAGGATTTCGCAATTCGCCTCGTGGCGGTGCATTCCTATCGACGAGCCGGGTATAAGACGCCCTCTCATAATTTTGTTTCCGTTTTCGTCGATAAACGTTTTGACGTTGAATTCTTTTTCACCGCCTAAAAATTCCGGGACTGTCTTTTCGGGTATGGTTTTAAAATCGATTTTCATATTGCCCTCCTTTTTGCTTATTATACACAATAACGGGAAGATTGTAAATAACAGTTGATTTTTTTTAAGAATAATATATAATTAATTATTAGTGCTTGCGGGTATAGTTTAGAGGTAAAACAACAGCTTCCCAAGCTGTGGTCACGGGTTCGATTCCCGTTACCCGCTCCAAAATACCGTCCGTCAACGGACGGTTTTTTATTTTCAGGGAATCGAACGGGCCGTTAAGAAAAGTTGCCTGCGGCAAGTTTTCAGGCCATGGCGTGATAGAAACAACGTTAGTTGCGCCTTGCGCCCCGCAGGGGTTTCGGAGCGATTCCCGTTACCCGCTCCAAATACCGTCCGTCAGCGGACGGTTTCTTATTTTCAGGGAATCGAACGGGCCGTATTACAACACCGTTACTTAAGGATTAAGGGGAAAGTTTTATGAAATGGTTGGATGAGGTTAAAGTTATTACCGATAAATACGAAAGCGAAGGGGTTAAATACGGCGCAGTCGGCACAATTATTTTGTCTGAATTATGATTCAACAAATTCGAGGTTGTTTTCAGCGATAAAAACGGTAGAGATTATGCGGAGATTGAAATATTTGTCGGCGACTTAAAAGTAGTAAGAAGTTCGGATATCAACGACGAGGACATATTGAAAGATTTACCCGGTCATAATCCTGAGTGGTGGTGCAAAGTTGAGGACGGCTATATATTAAATCTGAAAGGCGAAAGAAAAAATAAAATTCCTTACGATTACAATTCCTGACCGAATTAAACGTAATTTGAAAAGTGTTAAAAACAACTGAAAAAAGCACGCCGTACTTCGTCTGAACGAAAGCGTGCTTTAATTTTTCATAAACGTCTTAAATAATCACGCCGGAAAGAGCGGATTTCGTAACGGTTTTTGCGTTTCGGATTTTTTTAAAAAATAAAGCGTGCCGCAGCACGCTTTAATATTCTCCGTTTTGTTAATTTATCCGTTGTTTTCTTCGGTTTCGGCCTCGGCAATTCCGACGGCTTCAACGGGATTTTCCACCCCGAACACGGCCGCGTCCGCTCCGTCTGACGATAAAACGGCATTCCCGGCGTGCCGCAAAGCAAGTTCTTCGCGCATCTGTTTTTTGGTTTTATCGTCGATTTTATAAAAGAACATTATCAACGAACTTGCAAGCATGCAAAGTCCGGGCAACAGGAAATATATCGCCCACGCTTTATTCTGCATGCTGGCGGTAACGTAACCGTGAATGGATTCGATATTAGCCGCCCTGTCGACGAGTTTACCGGCGGCGTCGTAACCGACCTTTGCGACCTCTGCATACTTATCGGCCTGATAACCTATCGCGCCGATGAGCAACAGTCCCAAAGAAACCGACAATGCGTTGGAAAGTTTATTTGACATCGAAAGAATTGCAAATTGCGTTCCCTCCGTGCGTTTGCCCGTTTTCCATTCCTGATAGTCGACGATATCCGAGGTCATAACCATAGGAAGATAGCCGTTTGGACCATACGCGAAACCGAGGAAGAACTGATAAATGAATATCGCCCAGATACTTCTTGCAAACGAGGTTTCGGGACTGAAAATATAAACGAGATACCCGATAAGGCATACTGCAAAACCGTAAAAGCCGGCGATAATAAAGTATTTTTTCTCGCCCAGTTTTTTGTTTATCATAGGATTGAGCACTATCGTAACCATACTCGAAGCGGCCGAAGTAATGCCTATCGCCCAACTGCAGGCGTCGCCGCTCATAAATCCGAGCCCCAACGCCGTAAGGTCGATACCGTCGCGAATGAGAATGCACGATGCCTGAACGGCAATACTTAAACCTATATTGCGACCGAACCCCAGAAGGTACGTAAACAAAACGATTTGTATCATTTTGTTGCCCTTAAGTTCCCTGAACATTTCCTTGAAACTCATTGCCGAGTTGACGTTGACTTTGTATTCCTCTTTGCCCTTGAAGTACATAAGAAGCTGCAAAACAAGTCCTATTCCCGCAAGGACCGCCGAAGTTATAAGATATTCTTTCCAGCCGACGTCTCCCGACCCCGTAAGCATACAGACGATGGTGATAAACACGCCCGAACAGGCAAGAGATACCGATTTAAGCGTATTTGCAACGCCCGCGGCATTATTGATGTCGTCGGGAGTCCCCGCCACCATTTTGAGCATACCTTGCGACGGAATATCCGCCATAGTCATACTCACGTTCCACAAAATGATGATAACGGTTATGTAAAAGTACATTCCGACGCGACCGCCCGCAGTATCGGGAAATCTGAATCCCGCAAACGAAAACATCGTGAATACGAAAAGCGGAAAAGCCGAAAAAAGTATCCACGGCCGCATTTTGCCCGATTTGAAGTTGGCGCGGTCGATAAGGTTTCCTATGATAAAATCGGCAAAGATACTTACGAATTTCGCAACCAGAATGATAATGGCAACCGCAATCAGATCGGCATGCAGAATTTTATTGAAAAACTCCGCCTGATAACTGTTTACGAGACCGATTGCAAAGTTGATGCCCATAACGCCGAGGGCATAAATCCACATATTGCCCGTCAACGCTTTTTTCTTTTGCTTCTGTTGAATTTCGGTAACGTCTGTCATAATTTCCTTCCTCATATAAGATAGTTAATATTATATCATATAACGCTTGTTATTTCAACATTTTTTCTTAACGGGTTTTATCTTATTTTTAAAACAACCGCACTTTATAATTTCCTTACTTGCCATTGTGCGGGATATATGATAAAATATTAAAAATCAAGAGGTAATATATGCAGAAAATCATAGATGCGCACGCACACATTTTTCCCGATAAAATCGCTTCGAAAGCCACTGACGCAATAGGCGATTTCTACAATATTAAAATGAGCAATAAGGCCGGCACTCCCGAATTGTTGCTTAACGAAGGAAAGGCAGCAGGCATATCCGAATTTGTAGTTCATTCAACCGCAACGACGGTTCATCAGGTAAAAAGCATCAATAAATATATCGTTTCGGAAATTGAAACTCATTCGGAATTCATCGGTTTTATGACTTTGCACCCCGATATGGACGAGAGTGAAATTAAAGACGAGATAGATTATGCAATCGCAAACGGCATTAAGGGAATCAAACTTCACCCCGATTTTCAGCACTTCGCCATAGACGAGCCGAAAGCCGAAAAAATCTACCGCGCCGCTGAGGGCCGTCTCCCCGTCCTTTTCCACACGGGCGACAAACGATACAGATACAGCAACCCCGAAAGGTTGCAGAACGTTGCGAGAAAATTCGAAGGTCTGACCGTAATAGGGGCGCATTTCGGCGGATATAGCGAATGGGAACACGTACACGGATACAAAGGTCTTGAAAACGTATGGTTCGACACCTCGTCGTCGCTTATGTTCCTCGACGGAAAAACGGCGGTCGATATCATACGTGAACTCGGCACAAGCAGATTCTTTTTCGGCACGGACTTCCCCATGTGGCGTCCCGACGAGGAAATAAAAAGATTTCTTGCGTTGCCTCTGACGGACGAAGAACGCGATATGATTTTTCATAAAAATTTCGAAAAGGTTTTCAGATGAAAAACCTTTTTTTTTCGCGCCGTTTAACCTTGACATAATATCGCATTATTATATATAATATCAAATGTATTTCTTAATTCGATTTCAAAGTTTTGGAGGATATATATGCTTACAGCGATAGTAGGTATCAACTGGGGCGACGAAGGCAAAGGACGCATGGTCGACCTTCTCAGTCAGGATTACGACGTGGTCGTAAGATATCAGGGCGGAAACAACGCCGGACACACCGTGGTAAACGAGCGCGGCAAATTCATTCTGAATCTTCTTCCGTCGGGGATACTCCGTCCCGAAGTTACCTGCGTAATGGGCAACGGTATGGTTATCGACCTTACCCATCTTCATAAGGAAATGGAATCTCTGCGCGAAAAGGGTATCGAAATTACGCCCGCAAACCTTAAAATAAGCGACCGCGCGATAATCTGCATGCCCTATCACGTCCGTCAGGACTGCCTCGAGGAGGACAGACTCGGCGACGCGAAATACGGCAGTACTCGTCGCGGAATAGCGCCCGTTTACGGCGATAAATATCTCAAAAAGGTTATTCGTATGGGCGATTTGCGTTTCCCCGACGCACTCGACAAGAGAATAGACGGCATCGTGGAGTGGAAAAATCTCTTTATCGAAAAGGCCTACGGAAGCACGCCCGTCGACGCCGACGAACTTAAAACTCATCTTAAACAACTCGCAAAGGAATTTCTGCCCTTCGTTACCGATACCGGGCTTTATCTCAACGACTGCGCGAAGCAAGGCAAGCGCATTATGTTCGAGGCGCAGCTCGGCGCGCTTCGCGATATCGATTTCGGCATAAATCCTTATACTTCTTCGTCAAACACGATTGCCGCTTACGCCCCCATCGGAGCCGGCGTGCCTAATCTCAAACTCGATAACGTAATAGGAATTATGAAGGCTTACAGCAGCTGCGTGGGCGAAGGCCCGTTTACCGTCGAAGCGTTCGGAAAATTCGCAAACGACCTGCGCGAAGCGGGCGGCGAATACGGCGCGGCAACGGGACGTCCGAGACGCGTCGGCGCATTCGACGCGGTTGCGAGCCGTTACGGCATAAGAATGCAGGGCGCCGACGAAATCGCGCTTACCAAGCTTGACGTTTTAAGTTATCTCGACACCATTCCCGTCTGCACGGCCTACGAAGTGGGCGACAAAATCACCACGGAGTTCCCCTTCGGCGAAGACCTGAATATCGCCAAACCCGAATTTACCGTACTTAAAGGCTGGAAATGCGACGTAAGTAAATGCCGTAAACCCGAGGATTTGCCCAAAGAGGCGCTCGAATATATACGCTTTATCGAAAACGCCGTCGGCGCGAAAATCAAATACGTTTCGGTCGGCGCCGAACGCGAGGATTATATCGTAATGTATTAAAGGAGTACTCTTATGTTCGATTCCCTTAAATTCCGCATTTGTTACAACGTCGGCGGCAACGGCCGCACGGCCGACGCCTCGAACGATGACTTCGGACTTGACGTTGCCCGCGACGGCAACAGACTGACGGTCCGGATTCTGCCCAAACGGAAGATGGAACTCGTTCACGCCGAAATTTCCTGTCCTTACTCCTTCTCGAAGGAGACTTCCGTACTCGCAAACGGCTATCAGAGCTGGTCGCTTACGAAGGAATGGAAAAGCGACGAATTGCAGAAAGGTATTCGTTTCCCCCTCAATAAAATCCGAATCGGCCGTGAAATCGCGGCAATCAACGGGGACTACAATTTCAAATCCTATCCCAAGAAAAAAGGTTATTTTCACGGATACACTTTCGGCTACGTCAGAAACGGACGCGAATACGAATTTTTAGGTTCGCTGTCCGAAAGAAGCGGCTGGACGATAATCAACTTCGATATGAACGCCGATTTTATCGTCGTCGAAAAGGACGTCGAAGGAAAAACGATAACGTCCGAATACACTCTGTTCGACCTCGTGTTTCTGAACGGGACATACGACGAGGTATTCGACGGATATTTTGCCGCGCTTGACGTCAGACCCGCGCGCGTAGGTCATACGACGGGATATACGAGTTGGTACAACTACTTTACGAACATCGACGAAAAAATCATTCTGCGCGACCTCGAAGGTCTTTCCCGTGCCGATAAAATCGATATATTTCAGATTGACGACGGCCATCAGACCAAAGTCGGGGACTGGACTATTACCGATACCGTAAAATTTCCGCACGGCATGAAATACGTCGCCGATAAAATTCACGAAAAAGGATATCTCGCGGGGCTGTGGCTTGCACCGTTTTACATCGAAAAAACCAGCAAGGTCGCAAAAGAACATCCCGACTGGATACTTAAAGACAAATGCGGGAAACCCGTTTTCGGAATGCTCGGAAGCCGCCCGTGTTATACACTGAATTTCTATATTAAGGAATGCGCCGACTATATCCGCGGATTTTTCGACGCCGTGCTTAACGAATGGGGTTTCGATATGGTTAAGCTCGATTTCCTTTATGCCGCCTGTCTGATACCTTTCAACAACCGCACCCGCGGCGAAATAATGGACGACGCCTGCGAGTTTTTAAGAAAATGCTGCGGCGATAAACTCATCTTAGGTTGCGGCGTTCCCCTCGCCCCTGCTTTCGGCCGTTTCGATTACTGCCGCATAGGCTCCGACGTCGACATAAAGTTTAAACCGCGCTTTATTTACACTCTTACGAACAACGAAATAGTATCCACACAGACCGCCATACAGAACACCGTTTTCAGACGAGGTCTCGACGGACGCGCTTTCGGTAACGACCCCGACGTATTCTTTATGCGCGACGTAAATTTAAAATATACGCCGTCCGAAAAACGCCTTGTTGCCGAAATCAATAAGACGTTCGGCCGTCTGTTGTTCATATCGGATAACGTAAACGATTTTTCATCGAAGCAACTCGATTTCCTTAACGAGATTTATACCAAATCCGACAAGCACGTGGATTTTGTGGACTATCTCGGAGACAATACGGTGAAAATCTATTTTACCGAAAAACATATCCCGCACACGTGGACCGTAAACTGGCTCACGGGAGAAAACAAATACGAATAAGATATCCCCGCGGATTTTCCGCGGGGTTTATAATTTATAAGGAGATTTTACTATGAGCGGATTTTTTGCAGTAGCGTCGAAAAACGATTGCGTATTCGACCTCTTCTTCGGCACGGATTATCATTCGCATCTCGGCACCAAGCGCGGCGGAATGGCCGTCTACGGGGAGAGCGGTTTTCAGCGTGCCATTCATAATATCGAGAACTCGCCTTTCCGCACGAAATTCGAAAGGGACGTTACCGAAATGCACGGTCCTCTCGGCATAGGTTGCATTTCCGACAGCGAACCGCAGCCCCTGCTGGTGCGTTCCCATCTCGGAAACTTTGCGATAACGACCGTCGGACGCATCAATAACGCGGACGAACTGATTTCCTCTTCCCTCGACAAAAAGTCCACGCACTTTCTCGAAATGAGCGGAGGAGACGTCAACCCGACGGAACTTACCGCCGCTCTCATAAGCAAAAAAGATTCTATCAAGGAAGGACTCGAATACGTTCAGAGCGTAATAGACGGCTCGCTGTCGGTAATAGTGCTTACGCCCGACGGCATTTACGTTTCGCGAGACAGATTCGGCCGTACGCCCGCTTTCATCGGCAAAAAATCCGACGCGTTCTGCGTATCGTTTGAGTCGTTTGCCTATCTTAATCTCGAATATTCCGACTTTAAGGAACTCGGCGCGGGCGAAATCGACTTCGTTACGCCCGACGGAGTAACCGTCCTTTCGGAACCCAAAAAAGAAATGCGGATATGCACTTTCCTATGGACGTATTACGGTTATCCCGCCGCCTGTTACGAGGGTGTAAACGTCGAAAAAATGCGTTGCAGATGCGGCGCAAAGCTTGCCGACGCCGACAAAAATTTATCGTCGGACAGCGTTGCCGGCGTTCCCGATTCGGGTACTGCCGTCGCTATAGGATATTCAAACCGCTCGGGAATACCTTTTTCCCGTCCTTTTATAAAGTACACGCCCACCTGGCCGCGTTCGTTCATGCCGGTGAACCAGAACCGCCGCGATTTAATCGCCCGTATGAAACTGATTCCCGTAGACACTCTTATCCGCGATAAAAAACTCGTGCTTATCGACGATTCTCTCGTAAGGGGCACGCAGATGCGCGAAACGACGGATTTTCTTTACAGAAGCGGAGCAAAAGAAGTGCACGTGCGACTTTCCTGTCCGCCGGTATTGTTTGCCTGTAAATATCTTAATTTCTCGCGTTCGACATCGGATATGGACCTTATTACCCGCAGAGTGATAGCGCGCCTCGAAGGCGAAAAAGCTCAGGAGAAACTTCATCTTTATTCCGACCCGTCTACCGACGAATACAAAAATATGGTCGAAGAAATCAGAAAGGAACTGAAATTCACGTCGCTGAACTATCTGTCGCTTGACGACACTCTTTCGGCCGTAGGATGCGATAAGAATAAACTTTGCACCTATTGCTGGAACGGAAAAGAATAAACCGACTGATTAAAAGGACGGTCTCGCGACCGTCCTTTTTTGTTATATTATGAACACGTTATTTTATTATGAACACGGCACAATCGTGTTTGTCTATCCCCACGCGTAATACGCCGTCCGACGTAAACCTTTCGTCCGTCCAAAGGTTTTTAACCTCGTAAGAAGATTTCTTTTCCAATCCCGAATATTCGTCAGCGGCTATGCGGTTTATATCGATTTTGCGTTTTTTCTTTCCTCCCTTATTGAATAAACACACCGCAACGCTGCCGTCGGACAGAGGTTTTACGAGGGTATCGACGACGCCTTTCGAGATTCTCTTTGCCTGCACTCCGAGCGCGTCCTGATTTACGGCAATCAGATTTTTGTTGGTTACTATGTTCAGAACCTCGTCGGATATGCTTCTCAGGTCGTTGCCGAGAATAAGCGGCGCGCACATCATACACCACAACGCAAAGTGCGAGCGATTCTGATTGCGCGTCAATTTTCCGTTGCCGACTTCAAGCATATCGGGGTCGTTCCATCCCCCGGGACCCGCGTATTTATAAAGTTTTACGTTATGGTTATAAATAATCTTTATCCACGGCCAGAACGGACGGATATCGGGCGTGGTGCGCCATAAATTACCGGTGAGGCGTCCCCATTTATACGGCTGATTCCATCCCCATTCGCAAATTGAGAAAGTTATGTTTTTGCGAGGTTTTCCCGTTTCGGCCGAAACTTTCGTCGCGGCGTTTTTTAGTTCCCGTCCCATAAGACGGTATTGCAGCATCGCACTGTCCGCGCGACTTCCTATGGGATTGAAAAGTTTTATCGAGTTTTTCCCTTTTTCAAGGTTTACCTTTACTGAAAATTTTGCCGTATCGTTGTACTTTTTCTGGTCGGGAAAATCAACGGTAACGCGTTCTTTCCCGTTTACTTCTATCATAAGACATTTTTTGTATCTGCCGTGTTTGACGATATGAACGGTCAGGTCGTATTCGCCCGCGTCCTTTACCTCGACGTTTTCGAAGGTCATTGCGCCTTCTCTTCTATCAAGACCCGATACGTATTTGCCGCATTCGGTCTTTTTCGTGGGCATTCTTCTTGCAAGCCCCGAAAGAACCGCCTCCGTGCATTGATAGGTTGCAGGCTCGCAATTTCCGCTGACGGTTACGGCATAGACGAGGGGCGCGTATTCCGACATAGGCTCGTTGTGGCAAAAGTCGTATTTAAAATATTCCACGCCCCATTCGGCTATCGTTTCGGCGTCAAGACGCTCGTGATAAAGGCTTGCGGTAAGGTCCTCGCAGGTAGCGGTGCCGTTGCTGCTGTAAACGCCGAGACTTATCCCGAGCGCATTGACTTTTTCGACAAGCGCGGGAATTCCGTGAGGAAAAGTCAGAGGGTCCGACTGCATACGTCCGTTCTCGTCTCTGTTATTGCAGACCCAGTTATCGTCGATATTTACAAAACGATAGCCTGCCTCGAGAAGACCCTTTTCTTTCATCGCGACGGCCGTATCGTAAATAAGATTTTCGTCGATTCGATTTTTAAAGGTATTCCAGCTCGACCATCCCATCGGAGGCGTCATAGCCGCGCCGTTATCGTATAATCCTTCGGGATAAACTTCGCTCACCTTCGAAGGCATGGTAAAAAAGCGTTTGATAAAACAAACAGGACACATTCCGTTTCTTTTCATAATCTCTCCTTACCGTCGCGTTTCGGGGGACGGGGCCCTAAATATTGATACAGCACGCATTCGAGCTGACTGCTGTAAAGTTTGCGTGTTTTATCGGCGCGCCTGCCGAAATACTTTTCGAAATCGGGATAACTCGTAAAAGCATAGCAGCTCCAGGTCGGAAGGCTTTTAAAAAGTTTTCCGAAATCCCGGTAAAGGGGTTGCAATTCTTTTTCGGTAAGCAGTCTTTCCCCGAAAGGCAGATTGCTTATAAGAACGCCGTATTCGTTTTTCGTCGAAACATTTCTCATGTCCGTCCGCTGAAAATGTATAAGGTCCTTAACGCCGGCTTTTTCGGCGTGGCACATTGCCGTTTTTATACTGTCGGCATCGATGTCAAATCCTGAAATACGCACTTTAACATCTCTATTTTCACGTTGAACGGCCTCTTTGCGCACTTCATCCGCAACGGTGGGTGCGTTTTCAAAATGTTCGAACGCAAAGTTACGATTAACTCCCGGCGCAATGTTTGCGGCAATCAACGCGGCTTCTATGGGTATAGTTCCGCTGCCGCAGAAACAGTCGATAAGCGGCCTTTCCGCATTCCATACGGACAACGTTACGATTGCGGCGGCCAAAGTCTCCTTCATAGGGGCAAGACCCATAATAGGACGATATCCTCTTTTATGCAATCCTTCGCCCGACGTATCGAGACATACCGTCGCAACGTCGTTTACTATGTTTATTTCGATATGATATTCCGCCCCTGTTTCCGAAAGAGTTTCCGTCTTATATGCGCGCATAAGTCTTTCGGCAATTGCCTTTTTCCCTACCTTCTGTATGGCGGATAAGGCGAAAAGTTTCGACTTATTACTTTTGGCGTCGACGGTAAATTTTGCGTTTTCAGGCAAAACGTCCTCGAACCGATAACCGATAAGTCCGTCGAAAAGAGCGTCGAAAGTGTCGGCGGAAAACTCGCATAGATTTACGAATACGTGATTTGCCGTGCGTAAAAAAATATTTGCGCGAGCAACGTCGCTGAAATCGCCTTTAAACCCTATCCTTCCGAAAATTGCAGGACCGGGCTCGTATCCGAGACTTTCAAGTTCCCGTTTCGTTACCGCCTCGATACCGCTTGCAACCGTTACCGACAAATCGAGTTTCCCGTCGAATATACTCATATTTCAATTATACAAATGCCAGTGTTTTTTGTCAATTTCGTTAAAAGCATTGAAATCGCGTTTTAAGAAATGTTATAAAATAAAGTTTTAAAAATCCCCCGCTTATCGGCGGGGGATTTTTTTACCAGTCCTCTTTTATCGAAAGTTTTACGTCGTCGTAAAACTCCTTATATTTGGATCGTTCGTACTGCCCTTTCTTCATGTACTTCTCGCTTCGCTCGAGGTCGTCGTCGCAACGCGACACGTCACCCGATTCGCGGTTTTTCATTTTTGCAAGCAGTTTTTCCTTTTCTTTTTCGGTCATTTCAAAACCTCTCAATACTCGCAATTGCCCACGGTCCTCGGGAAAGGAATAACGTCGCGGATATTCGAAATACCCGTAAGATACATTACCATACGCTCGAATCCGAGACCGTATCCCGAATGAACGGTTCCTCCGAAACGTCTCAAATCGGTATACCACCAATAATCCTCGGCTTTAAGTCCCATCTCGTCGATTCGTTTTTCAAGCACGTCGAGACGTTCCTCGCGCTGACTGCCTCCGATGAGTTCGCCTATGCCGGGCACGAGCAGGTCCATTGCCGCAACGGTTTTTCCGTCGTCGTTCAGACGCATATAAAACGCCTTGATTTCCTTCGGATAACCGGTAAGAAACACGGGTTTTTTGAAAATCTTTTCGGTAAGGTATCTTTCGTGCTCCGATTGAAGGTCGCATCCCCAGAAAACGGGAAATTCGAATTCGTCCTTATGCGGCAGAAGCAACTCGACGGCTTTCGTATAAGAAAGTCTTTCAAACTCGCTGTTGACGACGTTTTCAAGACGCGCTATAAGTCCCGTATCCACAAACTGATTCAGAAACGCGATTTCCTCTTTACAGCTGTTCATAACGTATTTTATGACGTATTTGACCATTGCCTCCGCCATATCCATATTGTCGGCAAGGTCGGCGAACGCCATTTCGGGCTCAATCATCCAGAACTCTGCCGCGTGACGTGTGGTGTTTGATTTTTCAGCGCGGAACGTCGGGCCGAAAGTATAAACGCGGCCGTAAGCCATAGCGTATGTTTCGACGTTCAGCTGTCCCGACACGGTAAGGCTCGTTTTTTTACCGAAGAAATCTTCCGAATAATCGACCTTGCCGTTTTCGTCCTTAGGCACGTTTTCGAGGTCGAGTGTGGTAACCTGAAACATAGCGCCCGCACCTTCGCAGTCGCTGCCGGTGATAAGCGGAGTGTGAACGTAAACGAAATTCTGTTCGTTAAAAAATTTATGAATGGCAAAAGCTATCTCGCTTCTTATGCGGAAAACCGCGTTGAACGTATTCGTGCGGGGACGGAGATAAGCCTTTTCCCTGAGAAACTCGAAACTGTGGCGTTTTTTCTGCAAAGGATAGTCGGGCGTCGACGTACCTTGCACGACGATTTTAGTAGCTTTTATTTCAAAAGGTTGTTTCGCCTCGGGAGTAAGTTCGATAATTCCGTCGACAATCAGCGACGCACCTACGTTTTGTCTGGCAATCTCGTCGTAGTTGTCGATTCTGTCGCGCTCGAAAACTACCTGACAGTTTTTGAAAAAACTTCCGTCGTTAAGCTCGATAAAACCGAAATTTTTGCTGTCTCTTATCGTTCTTGCCCATCCCGCAAGCGTTATCTCTTTGCCGGCGTAATCCCCGGCGGCGGAGTAAATACTTTTGATTTGTGTTCTTTGCATTATAATACCGTCCTTCAAAATTGTAAGTTTATCGTTTTATTACAGAAGATAAATACCCTGTTTTGCACAGTCTTCTATCATTTGTTCGGGCCATACCGAAGCCTGTACTTCGCCGATGTGTTTCTTTCCGAGAAGAAGCATACAAAGCCTCGACTGTCCTATGCCGCCGCCTATCGTAAGGGGAAGTTCGCCGTTCATAAGAGCCTTGTGGAAAGGCAGTTCAAGCCTTGACGTATCTCCCGTTTCGGCAAGCTGTTTTTTCATGACTTCGGGCGTTACGCGGATTCCCATACTCGAAATCTCGATTGCCGAATCGATGCTGTCAAGCCAGAAAAGTATGTCGCAGTTCAACGACCAGTCGTCGTAATCGGGTGCGCGCCCGTCGTGTTTCCTGCCGCTTTTAAGCAACCCGCCTATCTGCATAATGCATACCGTGCCGTATTCTTTCGTAATTATATTTTCTCTTTCCTTAGGCGTTTTGTCGGGATACGCGTCCTCGAGTTCCTGCGTCGTTACAAACTTTACTTCCCTGTTTATTCTTATATTGTTCGCAGGGAAATTCATATTCACGATATTTGACGTATCGGCGACGGCACCCACGATTTTTCTCACGATGCTTTTTAAAAATTCCTCGTTTCTCTCCTCTTTCGAGATAACTCTCTCCCAGTCCCACTGGTCGACGTAAATGCTGTGAAGGTTATCGATGTAATCGTCGCAGCGTATGGCGTTCATATCGGTATAAAGTCCTTCGTCTGCTTTGAAACCGTAATAACTCAAAGCGTATCTTTTCCATTTTGCGAGCGATTGAACGACTTCGCACCTGACTCCGGGGTTATTGAGAACGTCGAAAGATACTATGCGCTCCACCCCGTTGAGATTGTCGTTCAGACCCGAGTCCGACGTAACAATAAGCGGTGCGGATACACGCTGTAAATTGAGAGCGCCGGCAAGTAGTCTTTCAAAGTTGTCTTTGATAAGCTTAATTGCCGTTTCAGTCGTACGCAATTCGATTGCTGAGCCTTTGTTGTTTATCATAGAACTACCTCCGGTAATTTTTATTTTAAAATTATACACGGCGGAGGGGCAAAAAGCAATCAATATTTTACCTGATTTTCAATTTTCGTAAGTTTTATACAGTTTTGCGTATATACCGCCCTTTTTAATCAGTTCGTTATGGCTTCCGTCCTCTGCGATACCGTCCTCCGTCAGAACGAGAATTCTTTTTGCGTTTCTTACGGTAGTAAGTCTGTGCGCTATCGTAAGGGTGGTTCGTCCTTCGGCCAGTCTGTCAAGCGATTCCTGCACGGCGCGTTCCGATTCGTTGTCGAGAGCGCTCGTTGCTTCGTCGAGAATAAGTATCGGCGGATTTTTCAGAAAGAGTCTTGCGATGCTTATCCGCTGTTTCTGCCCGCCCGAAAGTTTTACGCCGCGTTCTCCGACGACCGTATCGTATCCGTTTGGCATTTTTCCGACGAATTCGTCGGCGCCCGCCGCCTTTGCCGCGGCGATAATTTCTTCCCGCGACGCTTCGGGATTGCCGTAAGCGATATTTTCCGCCACGGTACCGTTAAAAAGATAGACGTCCTGCTGAACGATACCTACGCAACGCCGAAGCGATTTCAGCGTTACGTCGCGTACGTCCTTCCCGTCGATAAGCACTTTGCCCGCCTGCGGTTCGTAAAACCTCGGAATAAGGCTTACCATCGTCGTTTTTCCTCCGCCCGACGGCCCGACAATAGCCACGTTTTCGCCTTTTTCCACTACGACGTTGAGGTTGTGCAAAACCTCGGTGCCGTCGTTATATGCAAAAGTTACGTCGCTGAATTCGATACGGCCGTCGAAATTATCGATATCGGAAGCGTCCGGCTTGTCCGTGACGGTCTCGGGAGTATCCATAATCGCGCAGTATCTCGAAAATCCGGCAACGCCCTGCTGAAACTGTTCGGTAAGCTGTACCAGCACGTCGATGGTGTTTAGCAAAGTATTCACAAACAGAAGATAAGCAATAAGGTCGGGCGTAGTGATATAACCTTTTTTGATAAAGGCCGCGCCGGCAACCGCCGTAAGAATATAGACAATGCTCGAAAACAGCGTAACCGACGAAAAGAAACCGCCCATATTAAGATAACTTTTTTTCTTTATCTTTACGAAATCGTCGTTGTCTTTGTCAAACCGTTTTTCTTCGATGTTTTCGGTGGCGAAGGATTTGACCACGCGGATACCCGACAGAGTATCTTCGAGATGACTGTTGATTTCGGCGATTTTTCTGCGGTTCTCGCGGAATATTCTGTTGAGCCTGTTATTGTATAAGTAAGTAACGGTAACGAATACTGGAATAGTCGCAAAAACTATTAAAGTCAGTTTGACGTTTATTGTCATAAGATAGGCGAATATACCCGTAAATTTTACAACTACTATAAACAGCTCTTCGGGGCAATGATGTGAAAACTCCGTGATGTCGAAAAGGTCGGTCGTGCTGCGACTCATCAGTTCGCCCACCTTATTGTCGTCGTAAAAACTCGTTGGAAGACGCATATATTTTTCGAAAAGGCTCATTCTTATATCCTTTTCGATTTTAGCGCCCATAAGATGTCCGACGGTGGTCATATAATATCTGCACCCCACCTCGATTATTTTCACGCCTATCATCAGTCCCGCCATTTCGAAAAGACTTGCCCACATGAATTCCGCGCCCAGAATATCGTACAGCAGATAGCGCACGAGAACGGGAAAAACAATTCCCGCAACCGACATCACGAATGCGGCAAGTAAATCCAGACAAAATAACTTTTTATAGGGTTTATAGAACGGAATAAGTCGTTTAAGCATACCTTTCGGCATTTTTTCATTATTCAAAGCAGTATCGTTTCCGTTTCGTCTCATTTCTCTTTATTTCTCCATAGCGGCTTTCAGCCTGTCCATCGCTTCCTCTACAACCGAACGCGGGCAAGCAATATTGAAGCGAATAAAACCCCTTCCTTCTGGTCCGAACAGCGTGCCTTCGTCCAGCCATATTCTTGCGTCGTTTTCGACTCTTTTCATAAGTTCTTCGTGAGAAAGTCCGTATGCGTTCATATCGAACCAGGGGAGGTACGTGCCCTGTAAATCGGAAATTCTCGCCTCCGGCATGTTTTTCCTGCAGAAATCGACCATATATTCGTAATTGCCGTAAACGTAACTCAGCAACTCGTCCAGCCATTTTTCGCCGCAGCGGTAAGCGGTCTCACACGCGGTTATGCCGAAAATATTCGGATATTCGTATCCCGTCGAGTTTACCGCGGCGCGGAATTTCCCGCGTTTTTCCTCGTCCGCAATTATTATATTCGAAGTCTGCAATCCCGCAAGATTAAACGTTTTGCTGGGCGCGGTACATACCATCGCGTTTTCCCTGTCTACGTTCAAAAAAGACGTATGAACGTTGTTATTATAAGTAAAGTCGCAGTGAATCTCGTCAGCACACACGAAAACTCCGTGCCGTCTTGCAATACCCGCCGTTTCCTCGAGTTCCGCCCTCGTCCATACCCGTCCCACGGGGTTGTGAGGATTGCAGAATAACATAAATTTAACGTTGTTTTCGGCAATCGTTTTTTCGAGGTTTTCAAAGTCAATCGAGTATTTTCCGTCCGAATAAACCAGCGGGCAGTTTACGAGTTTTCTGCCGTTATTGTTTATCGCGTTTAAAAAAGGATAGTAAACGGGGCGCATAACAAGCACGCCGTCTCCCTCTTCCGTAAAGGTCTTTACAGCCATATTCAGCGCGAATACCACGCCGGGAGTAAAGACAATCCATTCGTTTTCGATATGCGCGCCGAAACGTTTTTCAAACCAGTTTTTTACGGCTTTGAAATAGCCCTCCCTCGGTCGGGAATACCCGAATATTCCGAACTTCGCCACGTCCTCGAGCTTCTTTAAAACCTCGGGTACGGTGGGAAAATCCATATCGGCAATCCACATCGAAAGCGTATCAGGCGTCTTTCCGTATTCGTCGTAAAAATCGTATTTCCAGCTGTTTGTGTTTTTCCTGTCCGTTATTTTATCGAAATCGTACATCGGTGTTCCCTCCTAAAAAAGTAACGTGTATGCAAACAGTAATTGCGCGGCGTAGTATGCCGTCATGTAAACGTATTTAATTCTCTTCTGTTCCTTATGACCAAAATTATAATAAGCCAGCACTCCGTCCGACAGGGTAAAAAGAATACCTCCCGCAAGTATCAGCGGCGCTAAGCGCAACGACGCGAGATAAACGTAGGCGTTTACCGAAGCCGTCAGCATAAGCCCCAGAAAGGCGGAATAAGCGATTACGGGCAAAAGCAGCTTTCCGGGTTTCATTATTTTTAACAGGCAAAGCGCCAGGAAAACGACGGGCACCCCGAAAAGGGCGAACAGCGTATACGGATTGAAACCTCCCGCAAAGCGCAGAAGCCATATGACGTACACGACGTGTCCGACGGCAAAAAACGCTCCGCCCGCAACGTTAAGAACGGGCAGCTTCTTCGGGTCGTCGACAACGTTTTCGCTCGACAGAAAAATATCGCCGAGCATTCCGAATATCAGCGCCGAAAGCACCAGCATTTTCCATTTATCGAATCCGCTTTTCAGAATTGCAAGTACGGCAATCATCGTAAAACAGAGACTTGCCGTGGCTTTAAGCACGTATTTAACTGCCAGCACTCCGCGGTTTTCAAGCGCAACGATAACCACGCTTAAAACGGCGGTCAATGCGGTAAGAACGTAAATCACTGCCATAATTTACCCCCACCTCAATTCATATTTTCGTATATTTCTTCTTTTATTCTTTCGGGCAGAATACTGCGTTTTACCGCCGTTTTATAATCGCGGTTTTTTACTTTTTTCATAACGCTCGCATATAAGAATCCCTTTACGACGTTACTTCCCTTTAACCTCGACAACACTCCCGAAATCGCTTCGTTTCCCGGTACGTTGGTGCGGATGGTATAATTCTTAAGCACTACCCGCACTTTATCGGTACATTTTATATTTTTCAGAACGACTATCGGTTGGGTAGAATATTTTTCCTCTTTTATCTTTTCGTCTCCGACGAAAACCGTTACGTCTGCGCTTGTAATATCGGCAAACGATAAACTGTAATTGCGGTTTTCCGGAACAAGCGACAAATCGCCCTGCGCGCCTCCGACGTTAAAGGTTATCGTCTCGCCCTCTTTTTCGGAAACTTCGAATTTCGTTTTTACAAATGAGATATCGGAATTCTGATTTTCGCCGTCGTCCTCGTAAAGTTCAAAAGAGTTATTTCCTCTGTATATCAGAAACTCGAGATTTTCGGGATTTTTCACGCTGTTGCCCGCGTCACCCGACAAAGGAATAATCGCGCCCTCTCTCGCAAGCACGGGAATAGACGGCTCGCCTCTGAAAAGTTTTAATACCCGTCCGCCGTTATACACCTGCCCCGTGAATATATCCGTCCATCTTCCGTGCGGTATCCACGCCTTTACGCTTGCCGTGCCCGTCCTTTTGTTCATCTTTTTCACAACGGGACAAACCATAAGTTCGGTGCCGAACATATATTGATTTCCGAACTTATAGGCGTCCTCGTCGCAGGGATAGGCGTAATACATCGGTTCGCACAGCGCGCGGCCTTCCGAACAGGTTTTATAATTCATCGTATAAAGATACGGCACGAGTTTATGTCTGAAACGCAACGCTTCCTCCGCAAAATGGCATACGTCGGCGCGATATGCCCAGGGCTCCTTTCCCATAAGGTCGCTGTTGCTGCTGTGCAGCCTGTTTATCGGGCTGAATACGCCGTACTGCACCCATCTGAGATACAACTCGTCGTCGCGTACGCCCAGCATATGCCCTCCTATATCGTGACTCCACCACGTATATCCTATATTGGCGGCATTGTTGGTGAAATACGGTTGTCTTCTCAAAGACGACCATCTCATAAACGTGTCGCCCGAAAAGCCCAGAGGATATCTGTGACTGCCTGCGCCCGCATATCGCGACAGTATCAACGGACGGTGTTTTCTTGCGTTATCGAGAGTAAAATAGTGATTGAGCGCCCACAACGGGTCGAGACCTTCCATTTTGCTGCGAGTGCCCTGCTGCCAGTCAATCCACCAGAATTCCACGCCCTCGTCCTCGTAAGGATGATGGACGGTATCGAAATAAGCGTTGAGAAAACGGTTGTCGGTAACGTCGAAAGGCACGTCGGTTTTGCTGTCGGGGTCGATACCGACCGCTTTTGCGGTCTGCTCGTACATATCCTCGAAATGTCTAATGCCGTCGGCGGGATGCAGATTGAGAGTAACTTTAAATCCCCTCTCGTTAAGCCATTTCAGAAAAGCCTTATGGTCGGGAAACAAATCGGTATTCCAGCTGTATCCCGTCCATCCGGGGCTCTGGAACCTCCTGCCTTTATAGTCGGTGCCGAATCTTTCGTTGATATTCACCCAGTGCCAGTCCATATCGACGGTCGCCACCGTTATCGGAATATCTTTGTCGATAAACTTCTGCATCAGCGCGACGTATTCGTCCTGCGTGTACGCGCGGTATCTGCTCCACCAGTTTCCAAGCGCGAACCTCGGCACGAGAGGCACTCCTCCCGTTATTCTGTAAAAGTCTTTCAGCGCGCCTCTGAAATCGTTTCCGTAAGCAAAAACGTATTCGTCCGAAACGTCCGCGTTCCTCGGTACGATTTCTCCGTCTGAGTTAAGCAAAAGCCCGTCGTCGCGCATTACTGCAACGCCCGACCTGCTCATAATTCCGTTCTGAAATCTGTATATGCCGAAATTACCGTCCAGCGTCCTCTGCGTACCTTTCAGATTTTGCGAATTATTGCACTTAACCGTTCGTCCGTCTTTGAAAATCACTTTTGATTTCCCAGATTGTTTGTCGTAAACGAGCGTAACGGCAGCAGTGGAAATTTTTACCGCTCCCTCCGTATTCTCCGCTTTATACGGCGGCGTTTCGAGGTTTCTGAACCACACGGTCTGCGTAGCGCAATCGATAAAGCGTCCGTCGCGTGATTTTTCTATTCTGAAAAGTCTGTCGGTAAGAACCGTGATTCTGAAATCGCGGCCTTTGACTATGCTTTTTTCGGGCGCAAGCGGTTTCGTTACCGCAATAAGTCTGTCGTTCAATCTTACTTTCGTCATAATTCCTTAATTATTAAGACGGCAACTGTCCGTTGCCGTCTTCATTGTTTTTATCTGCCGTTGCGTTCGGATTTGGGTTTTCCGATGAGTTCGCTCCAAACCACAATTTTCTGCAATTCGGCAATTTCCTTATCGGCGTCTTTGTCACGCGTGTCGACCTCTTCCAGCACGTATCGCAGATTATCGTGTTCGCCGCAGCCCTCGTCTCCTACGTAGCCGATGCTACCCGTCGGCGCAGGCCGTTTTTCTACCCTGATTCTCGTGCCGGGTGAAGGCGCGGCGGAAGGATGCTTGTGCGCGTCGTCGTCGGATGACGATTTGTACGTAGCGTTACTCGTATCGTCGACGTAATTAACGTTTCGGTTAAGTTTGTCGTGATACTTTTTCGCAGCCTTCTTTCCGCCCGACTGTTTCTGACGTTCGAGACGTTCCCCGATAATCTTATCGTGTTCGGATTCCGCCGTTGACGAAGATGAATTGTTATTTTTCCCGGAATCTGATTCTTCGGTTTTGGAATTAGCTTTTTTAAAAAATTTAATCCCGGTCACTATACTGCCTATGATTATTACAGCTATGACAATATAGTATAAAACCGAAAAGGATACCGAAAAAATATCGCTTATGGAATTAAACATTATTTTTTGACGTCCTCGGGTTTTTTACCGCTTATTGCATTACGCATAGCGGTGTCGGCAATAACGTTTTGCATATTATAGTAATCCATTACGCCGAGACGACCGTTTCTGAATGCTTCCGCCATTGCTTCGGGAACCTGCGCTTCGGCTTTTACGACTTCGGCGCGCATTTCCTGCGTACGGGCTTTCATCTCCTGCTCCTGCGCTACGGCCATTGCGCGGCGTTCCTCTGCCTTTGCCTGCGCGATGCGTTTATCCGCTTCGGCCTGGTCCATCTGAAGTTGTGCACCGACGTTACGTCCCACGTCGATATCGGCGATATCGATTGACAGAATTTCGAATGCGGTGCCTGCGTCGAGGCCTTTCTGTAAAACGGTTTTACTGATTCTGTCGGGATTTTCGAGAACGTCCTCGTGCGAATTAGAGCTACCTATTGTGGTAACGATACCTTCGCCTACACGGGCAATAATGGTTTCTTCGCCTGCGCCGCCGACAAGCCTTGCGATGTTGGCGCGGACGGTAACTCTTGCTTTTACGCGCAATTCGATACCGTTTTTAGCGATAGCCGCGATTGCGGGAGTTTCGATGACTTTGGGATTGACGCTTACCTTAACGGCATTGAGCACGTCTCGGCCGGCAAGGTCGATGGCTTTCGCCGTACGAAGCGACAAGTCGATATTCGCGCTGTGCGCGGAAATAAGAGCGTTTACGACTTTAAGCACGTCGCCGCCAGCCATATAGTGCGTTTCGAGTTCGACGATATCGATATCGAGACCCGCTTTTGTTGCGTTGATATACGCCTCGACTATCATACGGATATTTATGCGGCGAAGTCTCATACCAATGAGACGCCCCATAGAAATCCTTGCGCCCGATACCAGTGCGCGGAACCATGTGCCCACGGGCACGAGTGCAAAAAATATTGCAAGTAAAACTACGACGACGGCAAGAACGACGATAAGAGCCGTAATGCTGCTCGACAAAGCCAATGCACCGATTAACATAACTACCTCCGTAATATATTACAATTTAGATTTCACAACAACGATGCGGACGCCTTCGACGCGTAATACGCTGACCGTTTCGTCAGCGTCCACAAATTCGCCTTCGGCAATGACATCGTATCTTACTCCGTCGATTTCGGCAATGCCCGACGGACGAAGGGCGCAAAGCGTCCTGCCCTGTTTCCCTACGAGCGACGTATAATCGGCAGTCCCTTCGGCAATTCCTTTCGAGACCGCGCTTTCTTTCATGATGAAAGGCGTTTTCGACAAAAACCCTTTTTTAGACGAAACCGCCATAATTATAAACGCCAGAACGCAGATAATTATCAACAACAGTAACAGCAACAGAACCTGAAAAACGGGATTACCTCTGCCGCCGGCGGTCGCGCGCAATACGATACCTATTATCGACATTATTACGCCCGCTATGCCGAAAAGACCAAATCCCGGCGTAAATATTTCGATTATAAGCAAGATAAGCCCGATACCGAAACAAATTGCCGACGCAACGTCCATTTCCTGAAACAGATATACGATTTCCTGTCCGAAAGACGCCGCAATCGTCGAATTCAATATTAAATCTGTCGACATATTACCTCCTTAATTTCCGTTCTGAATTTTATTTTAACATAAATGTTTATAAAACACAATAATATTTACATTTATGATTTACGATTTCTTTTGTTGTGCACGTGCGCTACTCTGAATACTATACTGCCGTTGACTCTGTCGTTTTTAGGATAAAACTTAATAAACGGCAAGGGAATATTCCGTTTGAATTTAACGTTTACTACTTCCTCTCCTATGCGTATAACGTCGGATATGAGTTTTCGGGAAAGCAATCCCCCTTCGTGACTCCACCACGGTTCGTACTCCTCGGTCAGCGCATATATTTCTTTTGCGCTTTTCAGCCATTCGTCGACGTAATCCGCGTTCGCAAGAAAAAGCCACGGGGAAGGACACATATTGTCCCCTACGAAAAGAATTTTGGTTTTTTCGTCCTTAAACAGAACGCTGCCCTTCGTATGTCCCGTGGAATGAATAACCCCCACTCTCCTTCCTCCGAGGTCGAAAACGCGTCCGTTTTCCATTTCGATTATTTCGGGTTTGGTTTTGAATTTTATAAGGTCGCGCGTTTTTATGCTTTTGTCGACGACTCCCCGACTTCCCGCAAGCAGGCACAGTCTTACGAAAAAATTCGTATTGAAACGATAATGTTTTCCGCAGTCGAGAGGGTGCAGATAAATTTCGGAAAAAGCCGCGGCGCCGCCTATATGGTCGACGTGGCCGTGGGTCCCCGCAACGATAACGGGCTTATCCGTGATTCTTTTTACAACGCCCGCAATATCTCCTATTCCCACTCCGCAGTCAATTAAAAGAGCCTTTTCGTCTCCGACGAGCAAATAGCAGTTCGCAATGCCGAAATCGCTTATCATATATGTATTTTCGGCAATAGTTTTCACGGGATAATCAATGCGTTTTTCTCTTTTTTTCATATTTTATCCTCATTATTATGTGATTAAACTATCATTTATGCAGATAAAACTTAAATCTGTAAAATAAAAGCCCGGATATATCCGGGCATATTTTTTAAAGATTGTAACCGATGTCGAAGGCTTTCTGGTTTGCGGGAATGACCTTGGGTTTTGCGTGAAAAACCTTCTCGATTGTATTAAGCATAACCTCCCTCGGGAAAAGTTTGCTGTATTTCATATACGCACCCAGTACGACGATATTCGCCGTTCTGACGTTGCCCGCTTCGTGCGCGAGTTCGTTTGCGGGAACGTAGATTGCGGTAACGTCGGTTCGTTTGACCTTTTCGTCCACGAGACTGCTGTTGACGATTATGAGTCCGCCGCTTTTAACTTTGTCCTCGAATTTCAGAAGGCTTGGGGTGTTCATTGCGATAAGAGTATCGGGCACCGCGATTATCGGGGACGCTACTTCTTCGTCGTCGACGACAACGCTGCAGTTTGCCGTTCCGCCGCGCATTTCGGGGCCGTAGGAAGGCAACCAGGTGACCGCTTTATCTTCGTATAACGCGGCGTATGCGATGAACTGTCCGAGAGACAGAACGCCCTGTCCTCCGAAACCCGCAATTACGATTTTTTCCATAATCACACCTCCTTGAAAACGCCGAGGGGATAGAGTTTTTCCATATCTCCGCGGACGTATTCCAACGCCTGTTCGGGCGTCATATGCCAGTTTGTGGGACAACTCGACAACAGTTCCACCATAGTAAAGCCGTCGCCTTTCATCTGATGTTCGAAAGCCTTTTTGATTGCTTTTTTTGCCGCGACGATATGTTTTACGTCGGCAAGACTTTCTCGCGCTATGAACGACGGACCGGTAAGCGTTGCCAGAAGCTCGCACATTTTTACGGGATTGCCGTTGATTTCGGGATTTCTGCCGTAAATGCAGGTGGTTGCTTTTTGTCCTTCGAGAGTTGTGGGGGCCATCTGTCCGCCCGTCATTCCGTAAATGGCGTTATTGATAAATATTACCGTTATTTTTTCGCCGCGCGTCGCCGCGTGAACGATTTCCGCCATACCTATACTTGCAAGGTCGCCGTCGCCCTGATATGCAAATACGATATTGCTCGGGTCTGCGCGTTTAGCGCCGGTTGCGACCGCGGGAGCGCGACCGTGCGACGCCTGCAGCATATCGCAATTGAAATAATTGTATGCAAACACGCTGCATCCTACCGAGGCGATTCCTATGCAATGACCCTCGGCGCCGATTTCTTCAAGTACTTCCGCAACAAGCCTGTGCGCTATGCCGTGGGTACAGCCCGGGCAATAGTGGAAAGGCGCGTCGGTGAGCATTTTTGTTTTTTCAAATACTTTGGCCATTATTTAAGCACCTCCGTTCTGACAAATTCCACGATATCTTCGGGAGTCATAACGTTTCCGCCCGTCCTGCCGTAAAAATCGACGGGTTTTTTACCCTCGACGGCAAGTTTCACGTCTTCGATCATTTGTCCCATCGAAAGTTCGGAACAGACGAATCTCCTGACGGAGGGACGGTTTGCGACTTCCAGAAAAGCTTTCGACGGGAATGGATAAAGAGTTATCGGCCTTAAAAGACCCGCTTTTATTCCGTTCTCGCGAAGAATGTTTACGGCGGATTTTGCAATTCTCGCAACCGTTCCGTAAGCGGTAAGCACGATTTCGGCGTCGTCGCAAAGGTATTCCTCGTATTTCGTTTCCCTTTCCGCGATAAGCGCGTATCTGTCGAAAAGTTTATGGTTAAGACTTTCGAGTTCGTCGGGTTCTATGTACAGGCTGTTGATAATACGACGGTTTTCGCCCGTATTTTTTCCCGTAGCCGCCCATTTCTTTTCGGGAAGTTTCGAGACGTCCTTCATTTCGGGAAGCGTTACCGCCTCCATAATCTGTCCGAGCATTCCGTCGCCGAGTATCATAACGGGTATGCGGTATTCGTCGGCTTTATCGAATGCGTTGTACAGGATATCCACACATTCCTGCACGCTCGACGGGCCGTAAACGAGCATATGATAATCGCCGTGTCCGCCGCCCTTCGTCGCCTGGAAATAGTCGCTTTGCGCAGGCTGAATTCCGCCGAGACCGGGGCCGCCTCGCACCATATTGATGATTACGCACGGAAGTTCGGCGCCCGCAATATAGGAAATTCCTTCCTGTTTCAGCGATATGCCGGGACTTGACGAACTCGTCATAGCCCTTGCGCCGGCGCCCGCCGCGCCGTAAACCATATTTATTGCCGCGACTTCGCTTTCGGACTGCACGAATTGTCCTCCGACTTCGAAAAGTCTCCAGCTCATATATTCTGGAATTTCGTTTTGCGGTGTTATGGGATAGCCGGCAAAGAATCTGCACCCTCCGCGGATTGCGGCCTCCGCGATGGCTTCGTTGCCTTTCATAAGTTTTTTCTCGCTCATCTTTCCACCTCTATGACTACGTCGGGACAGGTTATCGCGCACGCGGCGCAACCGACGCATTTTTCCTTGTCGGTAACTTCGACGTAATAATAACCTTTCCTGTTGCTGTGTTCGGATATAGCAAGAATTTTTCTGGGACAGGCAAGGACGCATAATCCGCAACCCTTGCACGATTCCTCCGAAATAGTAATTTTTGCCATTTTTTACCTCTGTTGTCTTATTATTGTGCAATCCGCCGACAAAACTGTCGGCGGACTTAAAAATTTAATCCGGTGCGGAAAATCGTCTTTTGAACAATTCTCCGTTAAGCGGCTTTATCAGTCGCCGAGAAGAGCGGCGAGTTTGGCGATAATATCGTCGTCGTCGTTGCTTGCCGCGGGTTTGGCTGCCTGAACGGGACGCGCCGCGGGTGCGGGTGCGGCCGCGGGACGAGGAGCGGGAGCCGCTTTCTTGGGTGCGGCGTGCGAAATCTGGGTATAAAGAAGACCTTCTTCGAGAATGATGGTCTGATTGCACTTAGCGCTGTTGTCGTCGGGCTCGATAACGCCGGCGAAAACCTCTATGCCGAGATTGCGAAGATAGCTGATTAAAGGCTTGATGTTTCCTTTACCGTACATAAGGAAGATACCGTCGATTTTGCGGTTTTCGGCAAGACGGGTTGCGTCGATAACCTGACGAAGGTCGAGTTTGCCCTTTCTTTTTCCTGCAAGCGAGGACAATGCGTCGTAATTGTTATCGGCAATGAACTCGGCGTAGTCTTTGGTACGTTTTGCACTGTAACCGTAGAATTTGCAACCGGCGACTTCGCCGTATTTGGAAACTTCTTTAAGCGCTTTTTCGAAGGACGTGAAAGGTACGCGCACGCTTTCGATATCGGCTAAAACAACGATTTTTTTGGAATTCATAAATAACCCTCCATTTATTAACGATATATTATATCAATCAAGTTCTCTTTTATAGAAGAACAAGTATTGCTGTGCGTAACCCGACAAATCTCCGAATCTGTCCGTCAGAGCCTTTCTGATTTTCAGCGGGTTGTCCTCGTGTCCGTAATAGGAATTGTAAACCTTTTTTATCCAGGTATCCACCGGAAAAACGTCGTTCCTTCCGTAGCCGAACAAAAGTATGCAATCGGCAACTTTCGGTCCTACCCCTTTTAAAGAAGTCAACGCTTTCCGCGCCTCCTGCGTCGGCATATCGCGTACGGCGTTAAGGTCAAATCCGTTAACGACGGCCTTTGCCGTTTCGAGAACGTAAGGCGCGCGGTATCCGAGACCTGCTTTGAAATAAAACTCCTCGCTTTGCGACGCAAGCGTTTCGGGCGAAGGGAAGGCGCGATAGCCGCCCATATCCTCGCCGAGAGAACGGGACAATCTTCCGATAATGGATTTTATGCGCGGAATATGATTGTTTGCCGAGATTATGAAGCTTATAAGGGTTTCAAATGGGTCCTGTTTCAGAATCCTGATACCCTGTCCGTAATCGATAACCGCACGAAAAAGGCCTTTATCGCTTAATTTTAATCTAATTATATCATAGTTTTTGCACAAATCAAAGTATTTTACGAAAAAATTTTCGTCCGTACACTCAATTTCGACGTTATTTTCGCGTTTTTGAAGCACCGCGCGCTGATTCTGCGCTATGATTTCATACGCGTCGCCCGTTTTTTCGTATCTGAAAACCTGTCCGCATTCGAGAGTTTTTCTTATATCGAAATCCTCGGGATTTATAACGGTTATCTTACCTTTTTCGACAATATAATCCATAGGATTATAATATATCCGTCGTTTCGCATTTGTCAAGCAATCTTTTCAGCGCCTTTTCGTCAATCCGGGCAATAAAAAACCCCGACTTTCGTCGGGGCGTTTCTTTTTGTTATTATTCGGCTTCGTAAACCGAAATCTGTTTATCGTTTTTGCCCTTTCTTTCAAAACGAACGATGCCGTCCTTCAATGCGTAAAGCGTATCGTCGCTGCCGATACCTACGTTCGTACCGGGATGAATTTTAGTACCGCGCTGACGCATAAGGATGTTGCCCGCAAGCACGAACTGTCCGTCGGAGCGTTTGGGCCCGAGGCGTTTCGAGGCGCTGTCGCGACCGTTGTGCGAACTGCCGGTTCCTTTTTTATGAGCAAATAATTGTATATTAATAAACATATTACTTTACCTCCAATTCGATAAAATCCGAGAAACCTTCGTGTAAATCGAAAATTCCCAGAAACATTGTGTTCAGAATCATATCGGCGTCGTGGCGACGTTCCTTTGAAAGCTCGGGAAGCGTCATTTTAAGATACCCGTCCTCTTCACGGGTTTCGTAATCGAGGTCAATACCCGCCACCTGCATCAGTCCGAGAGCCGCAGTCTGCACTATGGACGATAACGCGCTGCAAACGATATCCTCGCCTTCAACGCCGTATCCGGTGTGCCCCGTGCACTCGACGCATACGATGCTGCCGTCTTTTTTAAAGATTCCGACCTTTGTCATTACTTTTTGATGGACAAAATTTTGAGTGCGGTGTAGGGCTGACGATGACCTTGACGTTTGCGTTCGTTTTTCTTGGCTTTGTATTTGTAAACGATAATTTTATCGAATTTGTCGCTGTACAATACTTCCGCCTCGACTTTCGCCTTTTTGACGTCTTCGCCGACAAGCACCTTTCCCTCGTCCGAAAGCATAACTACGTCCAAAGAAACCTTGTCGCCTTTGTTAAGGGCAAGTTTTTCGACTTTGATAATCTGGTCCTTTTCGACTTTGAACTGTTTTCCGCCGGTTGCGATGATTGCGTACATTCAAATTACCTCCTCTCTCCAGTCTCGCTATCGGGGTGGCTAACGCTCTTATAACCCTTTCTATGCGGCACGTTTTGTAATATAACAAAAAAAACCGGCCGTGTCAACCGATTTTTCAATATATTTATATATATTCCGATATAGAAGGTGCGCCCGTGCGCATCGAACGTCAGTACAGCAGTTTCGCGTTTTCGGGGAGCGTCAGCACTTTCTCGTTCGACGTCGTAACGGAAAATTTCTCGCGGTGAGTCAGCGGGTCGGGAATAATGTAGATTCGCTTGCCTTTCCATATAGTAAGACACTCGCGTTCCAGATATCTTAAAGTAAACAGTTTGTTGAATACGTCGGGGTTGACCGTCACAATGACAGACATAGGGTCTTCGTCGCTTATGAGATTCATAACCGCTTCGCGGATACGCATTATTACGTATTCTTCCGAAAAAACATATCCGTCACCCTGACAGTACGGACATTCTTCAAGAAGCAGGTCGTAGATGCTGCTTCTCGTTTTTTTCCTTGTAAGTTCGACAAGCCCTAAGGTGGTCATTACGGGTTTACTCGTACGGACTCTGTCCTTTTTCAGTTCTTTTTCGAACGCGGCGAGCAGTTTTTTGCGGCTTTCGGCAAGTTCCATATCGATAAAATCGACGACAATGATACCGCCTATATTTCTCAGTCTGAGTTGTTTTGCGATTTCTTCGGCCGCAAGATAGTTAGTGTTCAGAAAAGTTTTTTCGAGGTCGTTCTCGCCGACGTACTTACCCGTATTCACGTCGATTACCGTCAGCGCCTCCGTTTTGTCTATGACGATATACGCGCCGTTTTTTAAAGTTACTTTTCTTTTTACGAGTTTGGAAATCTGCGATTGCAGATTGTAATAGGTAAAAAGACTTTCCGTTCCCTTATATAACTCCACAACCTCGCGGTCGCCGTATATCTCCGTAAATTTTTCTTTAAGGTCTCTCGCGATAAACGGACTGTTGACGACGATTTTTTCGATATCGGCGTCCAGGATATCCCTTATCGTCCTGAAAATGAGGTCGCCTTCCTCGTAAACCACGTCTCCGTCCCGCGCGGACTTAAAACTTTCGAGGATATTCTTCCATTTGGAAACGAGTTTTCCCATCTCCTTAATGATATCTTCGTTCGCGGCATTCTGAGCGGCGGTACGAACGATAAATCCGACGCCTTCGGGACAGTTCTCTCTCACGAGATTAAGAAGTTCTTCCCTTCTTTTCTCGTCGGATATCTTGTGCGAGATACCGACGTAATCGGTCTGCGGCATTATTACGAGCAGTCTTCCGGGAAGGGAAATGTTCTGCGAAATTCTTACCCCTTTTGTTCCGAAATAGTCCTTTACGACCTGGCACATGATACAGTCGCCCGGCGAAACGTTCAGTTTCTGCGGCATTTTCAGAGCGCCTTCTCCAAGCGAATTCTTATCCACAAGCGTTTCGCCAGCATACAGGAAGGCGTTTTTTTCAAGACCGATATTTACGAAGGCGGCCTTCATTCCCTGCAAGGTGTTTACGACCCTGCCCTTGTAAATGTTTCCGACTATTTTGGGTCTCGACGCTTTCTCGGCGTAATACTCTTTAAGTTCGTTGTTTTCGGTCATCGCAACGCAGACGCGCTTGGGATGGTAATCTATAAACAGTTTTTTCATTTTATCCTCGTTTCAGATATTCGTCCGCGTTCGTATATCCGCCGCCCTCGGCAACGACGTACTGCGCGATTTTTAATATATCCGTGGTTTCCGTTTCTATTCCGAAATCCTTTTTAAGCCCCGCAAGCAGTCTGTCTGCCCGCAGGTTGTCGTTGCCGGTGGCAAGAGTGAACGTAATGCCGCCGTTAACGGGTTTTACCGCCTTAATCTGTCCTCTGACTTCCTTCTCGACAATCTCTTTTTTCTGTGTGAATTCTATCGTATATTTGTCGCACTTTTCAAAAAAACTCACGATTTCGGCCGTGCGGGCGGGGTCTTTTACGGGGAAAAGATAATCCGACGCCGCGATATTTCCCGCAAGATTCGGGTTCTTTTCGGTAACGTATGAGGCGGTAGCCCTGACTCCGGCCGGACAGGATTTATTGAAAGCTTCGAGAAACTCCTTTTCGTCTACTCCCGATATATCGGCGGTTACGTATTCGCACTCGCTCGCAACGCCCACTGCAAGCGGAGGCGAAAAAAACAGAAGCATATGGGGATTAAAACCTTTCGAAAACTCGGGTATGAATCCCGTACGGCGGATAATTCTCACCATTCCGCGCAAAACGTCGATATGCGATACGTAAACGAAAGGATATTTTTTTTCGTATTTCAAAGTAATCATTTCCTGCCTCCGCAAATCGTACATTTCGTCGTTTTCTGAATTCCGCAGAGATTACATCCTTCCCTGCAATTTCTCGTTCTTTCGGCGCGCATTCCCTTTTCGTGCTCGCGCCAGAGATAACTTTTATCCACGCACGGGTCTATGACGTCCCACGGCAATTCGTCGTTTTCTTTGAATTCCTTATTGAAGTCCCCTATTGTAAATCCTTTCTTCTTCAGGGCGTTAATCCAGACGTCGAAACTGAAACACTCGCTCCATCCGTCGAATTTTGCACCCGACAGGTACGCCTCTTCAATGACTTCGTTAAGTCTTTCGTCACCTCTTGCAAAAATACCCTCGACGGCAGACGTGGTGGCGTCGTGCCAGCTGAGAGACACGCCTTTCATACCCTTGAAAGTATCCCTGAGCAATTGCTGTTTTCTTTCCATTTCTTCCATACTTATCTGAGCGCACCACTGAAAAGGAGTGACGGGTTTCGGAATAAAAACGCTGCAACTGACCGACACGTTCAGCTTTTTATTGTGAGCAATCTCGAAATACGTACGGCGGATTTTTTCAACGAGAACGCCTATACCCCTGATATCGTCGTCGGTTTCGGTGGGCAGACCGAGCATAAAGTAGAGCTTTACCGAAGTATAACCGTCCGCGAACGCCTCTTTCAGCGCAGACAGGATTTCTTCTTCGGTAACGTTTTTGTTTATAACGTCGCGAAGTCTCTCGCTGCCCGCCTCGGGCGCGAACGTAAGACTGCTTTTTCTGCTGTTCATCGCAAGCGCGCCGTCGAAACTCGACAACCTCAACGACGGCAGCGATAGTTTTATGCGTTTTTCGTCGGCAACGATTTTAAGCTCTTCCACAAGTTCCTTTATATGCGAATAATCGCCCGTGGAAAGACTGGAAAGAGACATCTCGTCGAATCCCGTGTTTTCAATAGTTTCGGTTGCCGTTTTCAGAAGTTTGGAGACGCTTCTTTCGCGTATGCCCCTGTTATAAAAGCCGGCCTGACAGAATCTGCAACCGCTGCCGCATCCGAGATAAAGTTCGAGACAGGCGCGGTCGTGTACTATTTCGATATTAGGCACGAGAGGTCGCGTTGCGTCGGGCGCGTTTTCGAAATCCCTGACCATTGCTTTTTTGACTTTTTCGCCCTTAACGTGCAAAGAAGGCACGTATATTCCTTCAATCTTTTTGCAGTTTTCGAGAATTTCCGTTTTCGAAAGCCCGCGTTCCTTTCCTCGTTTTATTTCTTCGAGAAGTTCGGGCAGCATATACTCGCCTTCTCCTACTTCGACGATATCGAAAAACTTTTTGAACGGCTCGGGATTTACGGTGCACGGCCCGCCCGCTATAAGTATCGGGTATTCCTCGCCGCGGTCTTTTGCGTAAAACGGAATTTTCGCAAGGTCAAGCATATAGAGAATATTGCTGTACAGCATTTCGTATTGCACCGAAAAACCGACCGCGTCGAAATCCTTAAGCGCAATCTTGCGCTCGACGCTGAAAAGAGGCAGATTGTTTTCGCGCAGTTTCCTTTCCATATCCGTCCAGGGCGCGAAACATCTCTCGCAAACCATATCGGGCATCGAGTTTAAAATCTGATACAGTATGGATATGCCGAGATTGCTCATTCCTATCTCGTACACGTCGGGAAAACAGATGCAGAAATTGAATGCGTCGGGTTTATTCATATCCGGCGTGTTGAATTCGCCTCCCGTATATCTTGCGGGTTTCTCTACCTCGCCAAGCAACGGCAAAAGTTCTTTTTCGTAATTTTTCATAAATCCTCGCGCATATCGCGTATTATACTTAAAGAATTCTAATTTACAAAAAGCAAAAAGTCAATCAAATATAAACTTTTATACATATCACGCGAGTACGCGCAGTATATTTTTGTGAGGTGAATTATGAAATACGAAGATATGGAAAACATCGAAAACCAGATAATCAATAACGATTACGTGTCCTATGACGTCAGTCCGAGAAGAAGCGCGAGAGGCTTAAAAAACAAACTCGCTTCACTATTTCGCCGCGACAAAGCCGCCGACCTGCTTATTATTCCCGTTATGGTTCTGACCGCTGTTTCTTTGGGCTTTCTTATAGCGCAAATTGCAAAATACGCAAGTTTATCGGCCATTACGTCAATATTAACCTGATAAAGGCGTGAAATTAAAAATACACCCGCTGGCGATTCCGATTGCCGTTCTTCTGATATGGAAGTTCGGATTCGTCGCGTTTTTCTGTTCCGTAATAGCGGTAACGTTGCACGAATATTGCCATAAACTCGCCGCAAGCGGCAGGGGTTACGGAGCGGGCGACGTGCTTTGGCTGCCGTACGGCGCGGTTATTTACAACGAAAAAATACTCGACAAAACCTCCAACGTAATAATCGCGCTGGCGGGTCCGCTCGCAAACCTCGTTTTTTCTCTCGTTACGATTTCTTTCTGGTGGATAATACCCGAAAGTTTTTCGTATACGAAAGATTTTGCCTATGCTAACCTCGGTATCGGACTGTTCAATCTTATTCCCGTATGTCCTCTGGACGGCGCAAGGATTGTATCCGCCCTTACCGGTTACAGACCCAAAGTGCAAAAAGCTCTTCGCGCGCTGGGCGTGGTAGCGGGCATTGCGCTTGCGGTAGTCTACGTCGTATCGATGAAAACGTCGCCTAATTTTACCCTTCCCGTTATGGCGGTTTTCCTTATTACCGCCAACGTTACCGATAACGAAAGCAACGATTTACATTATTTTGCAAACACTTCGCCTCTCGTAAAAAATTATGATAACGGAGTCGTGGAAAAAACGATATATATCAGCGATAAAGCCGTTTTAAAACGCATTTTACTGCTCATAAAACCCGATTGCCGCTGTTATTTTAAAATTGTTGACGATTACGGAGAAGTAATCGCACGTCTTGACGAAGAAGAAATGAAGAACTATATCAATTCCTTCGCTCTGAACGAAAAAATCGGCGAAGTTATTCGCCGAAATTACCGAAATCCTTAACTCTTACCGCGGTTGCGTCGATAAGTATGTCAAGACCGTATTCGCTCGGTTGAAGCCGCACTTTTACGCTTTGCGGATACAACTCGAAGTATTCTTCAAGAAGACTCGTTATATCGCTTTTCAGTAAATCGTTCAGTCTTTCAGGATGAGCGACCTTATCGGCAAGTATCACGTTTTTCAGTCTTTCGGCAGCAATTTTAGCGGTTTTTTTCATACGCCGAGAAACCTCCTTATTTTTGCAGACAATCTCGGCCGTGCCGAACAGTCGAAAATATTTCTCGTGCCGTTTATTACGTTCGAGGCAAGAATTTTGAACGCCCTTCCGGAAATCGTGTCGAACGGGACTCTGCCCGCAGAAGAATATACCGTGATGTAATCGTCCTCGGGAACGACGCCGACGGGCTCGCATCTTACCGCGCGCACTATGTCGCCGGCACTCATCATTTCGCCTCTCGACACCATGTCCCCCCGCACTCTGTTAACCACAATTCCGACGCTCATAAGATTGTAACCCGACAGAAGAGACAAAACCTTATCGGCGTCTCTTACCGCGGAAATATGCGGCGTAGTAACGACTATTGCCTCGTCGGCGGCGGAAACCGCGCGATGAAATCCGTTGTCGATACCCGCGGGGCAATCGATTATTACGAAATCGAAATTCAAAGCCAGCGCGTCGGCAACGTTTCTGAAACTCGCCGCGTTCAGTAAAGGACTGTCCGAAAGTTTTGCGGATGGCAACACGTATAAAGAAGGGTTGTCAACGTCCTGTATCAACGCCTGTTTCAGACGGCATTTGCCCGAAATAACGTCCAGAATATCATACACGACTTTGTTTTCGATAGACAATACGACGTCAAGATTGTTAAGACCGATATCCGCATCTATCAACACCGTTTTTTTGCCCGCTTCGGCAAGAGCAATCCCGAGACTCGCGGTCAGCGTGGTTTTTCCGACGCCGCCCTTTCCCGATGTAATTACGATTTTTCTTCCCATATTTCCTCCGATTTTAAGAATAAACCCGATTGTGCGTTGAAAAAAGGAATTTATGTTCGCGAAAACTGTTTGTTTGTCGAATTATGTCATATAATATATCACTGCTGTCAAAATGACAATTATAAATTATAAAACAAAACCGCCCGCTTACGCAGGCGGCATACCGTTTTGACAATACTATTATCGTTCAGTCGATTTTCATATTGAGAAGAGTATTCAGCATTTTACCGTCTTCAAGAAGCACCCCTCCTCCCAGCGTAACGGCGTTGTCATAATCTTTTAGTTGCGTTACGGGAAGGCACAGCCTTACGCCGAGATAATCGATAAGTCCCGGGAGTTCGGACGTGCCGCCCGATATAAATATGCCTTTTTTGCCTATTTCGCCGGCAAGCTCGGGGGGCGTCATATTAAGTACGTTTTCCACAACCTCAACTATCGCGTCGACGGATTTTGATATTGCGCGGCGTACGTCCTTTGCGGAAGCTTCCATACTGCGGGGAGTCCCGTCAAGCACGTCTCTGCCGCTTATTTCCGTTGCGGACAAATCGTTGTCGTAAAGGCTTCCGACGTCAATTTTGAGTTTTTCGGCAGTGTAGTCGCCTATCTTTAGGCCGTAATTTTCCACGAAGTAATCGACTATTTTGGAATTGAGCATCGCGCCGCCGATATTTACGCTGCAAGCGCTCGAAATTCCGTTCTGAGTGACGCTTGCAACCTCGGCAGTTCCTCCTCCGATATCGAGGAAAAGCCCGCCTACGCTGTTCGTATACGCCAGAAGAGCAAGCGGAGACTCGACGAGAACAATATCCTTGACGCCTGCGTTAAGCATAACGGTTTCGACGTCCCTGCGCTCGACGAGAGTCAGTCCCGAGGATATCATTACGACCGCCCGTATCTGCGGTCTGAACAGTTTATCCGGGAGAAGGCGTTTTATGAACTCGCTCATCATCAACGACGCGTCCTCAACGCTTACCACGACGCCTTCGCGTATCGGGTAAACTTCGCGCGCGTTGCCCATTGCGGCGCGGATATAGTTTTTTGCGGCGTTGCCCGCTTCCACTACCTCGCGTTTTTTCTTGTGCGAATTTATGACGACGACGGACGCTTCTTTCAAAACGATTCCTTCGCCGCGTTTGTACACGGTTATATAAGACGAGCCGAAATCAACGGCCAATTCCATCAGAGCCATATCGTCTCCTTAAAAATTTTTCTGCTTCGTATTTCAGTTTTTCAACGGGCAATCCCATAATATTCGAAAAGCTGCCCGAAAAACTTTCGACAACCAGGCCGTCCTGCACGCCGTATGCGCCCGCTTTGTCCAGAGGACTGCCGGTCGAAACGTATGATTTTATTTCGTCGTCGGACAGTTTTTTTAATTTAACGGCCGATTTATCGTAAAAAGTGCGGCATTCGTCGCCCATTTTCATCGCGACGCCCGTATAAACGAAATGAGTGCGTCCAGAAAGTTCTTTCAGCATCCTGCGCGCGTCCGCCTCGTCCGACGGTTTGAGATAGTATTTTCCGTCCATATAAACGACCGTGTCCGCCGCTATTATAAGTGCGTTTCCGTCTTTTACGCAACGAGCCTTCGCAAGCGCGTTGTTCATGGTAAGACGGGAGGGGAAGCGTCCGTTTTTTTCCTCGGGAGCGTCCTGCGCCGAAATTTTAAAAGAAGGAAAAACCTCTTTTAAAAGCTCTTTCCTTCTGGGGCTTGCAGACGCAAGAATTATATCACAGGATTTCAAGGTTCTTGCCGTACGCGCGTTTAAATTCGGATGCCGCGGTGAGCGCGTCCTTGATTTCAAGCGAGCAATCCCCGTCCGTTTCGGTCTTCATAATCACGCTGTCGCCCAGAACGTCGCAGTTGATACCCGTAATCAGTCCGCTCTGGCTTCGGTCGAAACTTTCCGCAATGCGCAGGATGACCGACAATTTTTTGATTGCCTCGACGTCTTCGGGGGTTATCATAGTGCGGTATTTTTGCATATCCAGTTCGTTGAAGTCGCTCTTTCTGTGGCCTCCGGCGACGAAGGACGCAAGCACGAGGTCCTTATGCGAAATCCCGTAAAGATTGCTGTTTAAAATGATATAACTGCTGTGCTTATGGTGGTCGTAATACTTGATACGCATACCGCTGTCGTGCAGAAGCGCCGCAACGCGCAACACTTTTACGTAAGCGCGAGGAAGCTTATGCAGGACCTTAAGCTGTTTGAACAGTTGCAACGAAAGATTGTAAACGTGTTCGGCGTGAGGGATATTTGCGTCAAAATAGTGCATAAGCGTCTGAATACTGTGTCCGAGAATATCCGACAACGGTTTCTCGTTGGTGCTCGGCACGGCATAGCGGAACATTGCGCCTTCGCGAAGGCCGCATCCGCTGACGATAATCTCGTTGAATCCGACGTATTTTACAACCTGATTTACTACCGCGAGCGCCGACGGGAAAATATCGGCGCGTCCAGAACTCAGCCCTTTTATTTTCTGAGTGCGGTCGAGATCGAGATTTTTGATTGTATTATAAATCTGAGTGAACTCATCGGTCGGAACGTGATAATTATGCATCATATCGAGAGGATACTTTTTGATATTGCGGCTTATTCGGCCGAGATTTCTGAAAGTGCCTCCCACTCCGACGAATTGCGTATCGGGGTCGATATCCTTAAACCATTCGATTTTATCGAGATGCTCTTTGATGAAATCCTCGATTTTAGCGGCTCTTTCGGCGGGCGAACAATTGTCGTTTTTAAACAGGTCGGTAAGCGTGACCGAGCCGAATTGCAACGTTTCGCTTGCGAGAATATTCTTGCGGCTGTAATATATGAACTGCGTGCTGCCGCCGCCGATGTCCATAATGAGTCCTTTCGGGACTTCGAGGCTGTTGATAACGCCCTGATATACGAGTCCCGCCTGTTCGTCCTTCGACAAAACCTGAATTTTAATACCGCAGGAAACGGCGACTTCGTCTAAAAAACTCTTCTGATTTTTTGCGCGCCGCACGGCGGAAGTAGCGTAAGCGTAAATCTTTTCGATTCCGTTTGCGTCGCAAAGTCTTCTGAACATTTTAAGGGTTTTGATTGTCTGTGCGATACGTTGAGGCTTTAAGAAACCGTCCCAGTCCATATCCTGCGCAAGACGCACGGACTCTTTGAGTTCATCAAAAACCACGAAATAACCGCCTTCGAGAATGTTTACGAGCACGAGTCTTGCCGAATTCGAGCCTAAATCGATGATTGCAATTTTTTCCATAAGATTATCCTTAATATGTAAATGTTATATTTTCAAATAAACCGATAAACATAGTGATTATAACACATAAAAACCCTTTTGTATAGAGGGTATTTTGATTTTTTTTAACTATTTCGGCGGTTTTTTCGTTATGAAAACCGAAAATGCGGCGCAAAACGGCGCCGCATCGACTTTCGGATAACAATCGGGCAAAGAAATACTATTCTTTTTCGTCGTACGTACGCGCTATCGCATAAAAAAGCGTGGACATCTTATTAAGATATTCGAAAATATATTCGCTGCCGCCGTATTTTTCGAATACGCGGGCATAGGCTCTTTCCGCTCTTCTCGTTATCGTCCTCAGAATATGAAAGCGCGCGCCCATAAGCGTCGTCCCCGGGACTACGAATCCTTTAAACGGCCCGGCAAGTTCCTCGTACTTAGCGATGACTTCCAGAAGTTCGGAAAGGTGTTTTTCTCCGATATGGCCGAAGCCTCCCGCAACTTCTCCCATCATAGTCGAAAGAAGGTTTACGATTTTGCGCAGCTCCATTTCCGTCTGCACGTCGTCGATATAGTGCGTTACTTCCATAATATGAGCGGACAATTCGTCCACCTGTCCGAAAAACTCGACTTTTTCGTCCGTTTTCAATGTTTTGCCGCCTATGAGGTCGGTTTTTAACGGTTCTGGTTTAAGTGTCATTTTAATTCTCCTTAAATATGACGGTGAAGGCCGAGCCTTCGCCCAATTTACTTTCAACTTTTATTTCGGCGCCGTGCAGAGCGCAGATTTTGTGTACTATCGTAAGACCCAGCCCCGTGCCGCCGGTATCCCGGTTGCGGCTCGTATCGGTGCGATAAAATCTTTCAAACAGTCTGTCTATATCCTGTTGCGCGATACCCTGTCCGTTGTCCTTAACGGCGACGTACGGCCTTCCTTCGGCGTTCACGCCCGTTTCGACGTACACTTCGCCCCCGTTTTCCTTCGAATATTTGACGGCGTTGTCGACGAGATTTGTTATCATATGTTCAAGCAACGACTTGTTTCCCGAAACGGTGGCTCTTGCCAATTTTTTGTGAACGGATACTTTGCGGTTTCTCGCAATAATCCGGAAATTTTCCACGACGTGTTTTGAAAGCGCGCTCAGGTCGACGTCCTCTTTATCCATAATGCTTCCGTCGGAATAATCGAGGCGCGACAGATACAGCAATTCCTGTATGATGTGTTTCATACTTACCGCTTCGTGGTAAATGTTCGCGATATACTGTTTTTTCTCTTTTTCGCCCGTGACTAGTCCCGTCATAAGCAACTCCGAAAAACCGCTTATGGACGTTATGGGCGTTTTGAGTTCGTGCGCGGCGTTTGCTATGAATTCTTCTTTTCTTCTTTCCTCTCTTCTCGAATCGGTAACGTCGTACAACACGACGGATACGAGGTCGCCCGCATTGTCGTTATTTCGGAAGCAGTTCAGACTTACTATATACTCGCGGTCGAACTGTTTCATCGTATAGTCGTAATTCAGTTCGGTTTTTTCTTTGCGCTCCGTCTCAATCATCTCAACGATTTTTTCGTCCCCGATAACCTCGTCGAATCGTTTGCCCTCGGCCTCGTCTCCGCAGCCGAGAATTCTTTTCGCGTAATTGTTAACCGAGTATATATTGCCGTTCGTTTCGATAATCATAATACCGCCCGAAACGTTATTGATGATATAATCGATTTTGTCGCGCTCGCTTTCTATGCGGCGGATATAGTTTTCGATGCTTTCGTTGACGGCGTTGATTTGCCTGTACGCCTCGGAAACTTCCTCGTATTTATGATGAGTGTCGATAACGCTGTACGAGCCGGCGCTGAGAGTGCGCAGATGGTCGGTAATATTGCCGAATGCGTCGACGATGCTTCTGCTCGTTTTTTTGGTCAGAACGATGCTGAAAACAAGCATGAAAATCAGCATTATCAGCAGGAAAAACAAACTTTGCAGAATCAGACTCGTATTGTCGTCCATCTGTACGGACGTTCTTAAAATAATGTCGTCGTTAAGTTTTTCGATATAGTACATCCGCCCGTTGAGTATGTAGGTGCGGTCTTTTTCGTTGATTTCGGAAACCTTTGAAAGTTCGGACTTGTCAATCGAGCCGTATTGTCCCTCCCCCATGGCGTCGTTTCTGCTGTCGATTATGATTGTTCCGATTGTGTTTGCAACGCATACCGTAAGCCACTGCTGGTCTTTCGTTACCCGGTTCACGACGTTTTTCAGCTCGCTTTCGGTAAACGTTTCCTCCATAATCTCGTTGCCCACGATTCTGGAAATATCGATAAGTTGTTGTCTGGTGTTATTCCTGTTGACGTTTGCGGTTACGAAAAAAGACATCAGAAAAAACACTATCATACTGACGCTTAGTATAATTACGTTTCTTCTTATCAGTTCTTTATTCATACTGACCTCTTTTCCCCCTTGGCGGGCCGTTTATTCGTTTTTGTCGTCGTAAATAACGTATCCTACCGAACGCACCGTTTCGATATATTTCTCGGGCGAAACTTTCGCAAGTTTATCGCGCAGAGTCTTGATATGCATATCGAGCGTGCGGGTTTCGATATCGTCGGTAAAGTCCCATATTATCCGCAACAGTTCCGACCTTGTCATAACGTGCGATTTGTTTTCTATAAGTACGGTAAGCAGTTCGAATTCCTTTGCGGTAAGCGCCACCGGCTTGCCGTTTACGGTGCAGGTAACCTTTGATTTATCTATCACTATACCGCGCGCCTCGACGATATCCGACTGGGAATATTTATTGATTTTGCTCTTTCTGAGACTGGAACGCACTCTCGACATAAATTCGAGAATTCCGAAGGGCTTTCCGATATAGTCCACCGCTCCGTAATTGAGGCCTTTCACAACGTCTACCTCGTCGGCAAGCGCGGATAAAATTATAACGGGTATATCCTTGTATTTCGAGTCGCTTTTCAGCGTATCGAGAATTTCGTATCCCGACATGCCCGGCAACATCAGGTCAAGCACCAGTAAATCGGGTTTTTTCGTTTTAAGTCTCTCGAAGAATTCTCTGTCGTCTTTGAATCCTTCGACGTCCAGACCGTCCAGTTCCAGCGTTGCTTTCAGCAACGAATGAATCGATGTGTCATCTTCTATAAAGAATACGGTTTCTTTCATCTTTTCTCCCTGCCGCACCGCTTTTAACGCGGTAAACGTAATAAAATATAAACACGGCCGCCGATATGCAAAGCGCGATTATCGGCACCGTAAGGTCGTATGAACGACTGAAATATGCGTTGCACCCGCTTTCGGCTCCTATAACGGCTTTTTCGTCCGGGTCGTACGGAATGCCGTATTTCTCGGCAAGTCCTTTGATATTGAGCATACTGGCGACGGGAATACCTCCCGAAAGCGCAACCTGCAAAAGGCCGTCCGTCTTTTTGGACTGTTCGAGTTTCCCTCCGTGAGCGAGTTTACCCGGTTCGTAATATCCCGAGCCTATAAAAGCGTCCACCCCCGTTCCGAGACCCACCGAACTGCCGCCGACGTTCAACAGAAATTTCATATTGGGAACGTCCTTATGCATATATTCGAGCCTCTTGCTTATATTCGCCTGAAAATCCTCCTCGTAAACGTAGGTCGAGGAAGAGGCTTTTATTCTTGCCTCTATGGCGTCTTTGACGGTAGGGTCGGGAAAACTCTTTCCCGTATCGCCGTCGCCGCCCAGAGACACGTAGTCTATCCTGTGATTCAGCACTCCGATATCGCAAAGATATTCCGCCATATCGAAAAAGGTAAAGTCGGGATTGTTGGCTCCGTAGTTTGAGGCGCCTATTCCCGCCATTACGCATACGTCGGCCCCGTAAGCCTGCGCCGCCGCGAGCGCGCAGATGTTCATTGCCGGAAACGACCCCGAAAACACCATACATACCTGATCGCCCTTTCTGAGGCCGGCGCGTATGAACATGGATACGATGACCGCCGCCCAGTTCGGATTGCATGAAGTGCGCTTGGCTTCGAGAACGCCTTCGGTCGTAGTTATTGCGGTATAATCTTTATCGCCTATCATGCCGGTGCCGAGTTTATCGTAATCGTAAATTTCCATTCCGCGTTCGGTTTTGTATTTTCTGATTTCTTCCATCGCCCTGTCTGCGATGTTTGCGGCCTCCGTCATCTCGTCGTAATACGGGCTGACGTCATTCGTCGACGTAACGAAACACAATGCGACGGCAATGATAATCATTCCCGCCCATATTGCGAGAATAAGTATTGTAAACGGCACTTTCTTGCCGTTCATACCATTACCCCCGTCGTAGTCAGCACGACGACGCAGAGTTCGAGTATACCGACGACTATCGCAAGCGAAAGCGAAGTTTTGACAACGCCCTGTTTCTGCATATTGCTTGCTATTATGCCGGGAACGGTGTAGCCGATTATCGAGATTACCGGCGACGAAAAATCGTGCACTATTCCCCCCGCAATCGCTGTAATGATAACGTGCAGCAGGAAGGAAAACACAATAAGCAACGCAAAACGGCGTTTGCCGAAAATAATAAAGCGCAGCGAAAGCAGTTTTACGATATAGTATGCGCCTATCGCAACGGCAAGAGTATAAAACATCCGCCACGGGTTGGAAATATAAAGCACCATAAGTCCGGGCACGATGATACCGCCGGGACTCAAATCGGTGAGCTCGTAAAACACAATGCTTATAAGCACGCCCAGAACCAGAATTTCAGCCATTATAATTCTTCCCCGTTTTCTTTGAAATACTCGACGATTTTCATTCCGTCGGACGCAATATTACCGCACCCGAACACAAACTCCTCGTCAAGTAATTCGGAATATTTTTTTATAGTTTGCGCGTGTATGCCGCGCTTTTCGAGTTGTTTTTTTACATAATTGCGGTTTGAACCTATGATAATAACGTTTTTAAACCGCATTTTCGTCAACATATCTACGTGTTGGTCGATTCTGAACGGCCTGTCCGGACGCGTATTGAGCAATACCGTAAGCTTATCGCCGGGATATCGTTTTTCGATAACCGTGTCGTATACTTCAAGCGTCGAATCGGGGTCGTTTATGGAAAAACCGTTTATGAAAACCGTATTTCCGATTTTGTAAGCGGCAAGCGCTCCGGGGTCGTGAATATACTTTTTCATACCTCTGAAAAAGGTATCGCGGTCAAGCCCGAGAACGTCCGCGACCTTAAGCGCCGTGGCTATATTCTCGGGAAAAGTATCGAGTTTTTCTTCTCCCTCGTATTTATCCGCCACCACGAGACGACAGTTCTGTTTGTCGGCGCATCGCTGAAAAACGTCGCGGAAAGCATCCTCTCCGAGAACGAGAACACCGTCGCGGGGCGTAGTATTCGCAAGCGAATAGGCAATGCTTTCAAGGTCCTCGCCCATTTTATCGAGATGGTCGGCGCGGACGTTGGTAATAACGTTTACGTCGGCGTGAAGAATCTGTTTTTCGCACAGATATTGCAGTTCGGGGTCGACCGCCATACACTCGACGACGAGATAATCGGCGTTCTGAGCCGCCGCTTTTCTGACGATTTTAAGTTGTTCCCTGACGTTGGCGGGGCCAAGCCTTTTAATCGGGCGAGGCACGTTATCCCTTCCTATTACGGTAGGTACGGTTCCCGTCGTTTTGCTTACCACTGAATAACCGAACTCCCGTATTCCGGCGTCGATAAGACGGGTTACCGTGCTTTTCCCGCGTATTCCGTTAACGTGAATTACTTTCAGAATTTTCTTGCGTTTCGCGGCGTTGTAATAATATTCCGCGATGACGTAAGCGATATACAAAACGGAAAGCACGATAAGAATAATGGTCATTGCGTTAATCATTATCGACGCCTCCCGCAAGATTTCTCAATATATCGGGAATAACGGACAGGTCGGCAAGCTGGCAGTAAGCCCTTTCGCTTTCTACCGCCCAGTCGGACAGGTCGTGAGTATCGTTGATTAAGTTACCGCTTGCGGTAAACAAATCGAGGTCGGCTTGTCCGAATACGTACTCGATAAGCGTATCCGAAGTGTAACCGCGTCGGGACGGTCCGCCTATATGCCAGGCTATAACGGAAACGTTTCGTTGCCGCGCAGTTTTCACGTATTGTTCGGCGCGGTAAATTTCAGAGTCGGGCGTAACGCCGTTTTCGGCCATTCCTTTTATACTGCAACCTACGACGAGAAAGAGAACGGAATTCTCTTCGATTTCGTCGGCGGGCAGGAAATTACCGCATACGGCGTCTATGTTCTCACCGTTAAGGTATTGCTGAATTTTATTGATATCGCCCGATTGCCCGAGCGAGGTTACGTACAGTTTTTTTCCGTGCAGAAATCCCGAAAATTCCTCGGGAAATTCGGTATTCACGGTATAAGCCGAAGGTTTTCCGTTGTCGCCGGCGGGCTGTTGCGGATTACAGGCGCAAAACGCCGTAAGCGCAACGAGCAACGCGACCGCAACGAATATCGACTTAAATTTTTCTGTACTTCTCGACGCCCTGTTCAAGTAAATCGTTTCCTTCGCTGTCGTAAGTTACTATCGCGTAGAAATCCTGCACTTCGAGGCGGTGTATCGCCTCCGCGCCGAGGTCCTCGTAAGTAACCACTTCGCATTTTTTGATTGTTTCGGATATAGACGCCGCCGCTCCTCCGATTGCCGAAAGGTAAACCGCGCCGTATTCGCAAAGAAGTTTTTTTACTTCGTTGCTTCTCGAGCCTTTTCCTATCATGACTTTAAGTCCTTGTTTAAGCAAAGGTTCGGTATAAGGGTCCATACGGTAACTTGACGTGGGGCCTGCGGAGCCGATAGCTCTGCCGGGTTTAGCGGGGGTAGGCCCGACGTAATACATAATTCCGTTTCTGACGTCGATGGGCAATTGTTCGCCGCGGGCAAGCAATTCGCAAAGACGTTTATGAGCGGCGTCGCGGGCGGTATAAATAATTCCCGAGATGGAAACGATATCGCCTGCGCGCAGTTTTTTGATTTGTTCGGGGTCGACGGGTGCCGTAAGTTTAATCATATTATCACCTCTTAAAGATTGCAGGACTTGTGTCTTGCGGCGTGGCATTGAATGTTTACGGCCACGGGAAGGCTTGCGATATGGCAAGGGGCCACGTTAACTTTTACGGCAAGGCAGGTTTCGGTACCGCCGAAGCCCATGGGACCTACGCCGAGTTTGTTGACTTCTTCCCTTATTTCCTTTTCAAGGCGTCTTGCAATGGGATCGGGCGACTCGTCGTCTATTTCGCGGAACAGCGCTTCTTTCGCCATTATAGCGGATTTTTCGAAGTTGCCTCCGATGCCTATGCCGAGGATTATCGGCGGGCAGGGTTTGCCGCTTGCGTGAAGCACGGTGTCGAGAATGAATTTTTTAATGCCGGCTTCCCCGTCTGCGGGGACGAGCATTCTGATAGCGCTCATATTTTCGCTTCCGCCGCCTTTAGGCGCGACGTCGATTCTGAAAACGTCGCCTTCGGTAAGTTTAACGTGAACGATAGCGGGCGTATTGTCGCGCGTATTCACCCTGTCGAGGGGATGACGGACAACCGATTTGCGAAGATATCCTTCGGTATAAGCCTGACGGACTCCTTCGTTCACAGCCTCGTAAATGTCGCCTTTGAAAGTAACTTCCGAGCCTATCGTAAGCATAACCACGGCAATTCCGGTATCCTGACATATGGGCAGATGTTCCTTTCTTGCAAGCAAGTCGTTTTCTACGATTTTGCCGAGTACGTCTTTGCCGAGAGGCGATTCCTCGGCTTTACAGGCGTTTTCTATGGTTTCAAGGACGTTTTGCGGAATATTCTCGCAAGCGTCGATGAACATCTCTTTTACTTTTGACGTAACGTCGCTTAAATTGATTGTACGCATAATATCTCCTGTTGATTATTTAATGTCGACGTGGGCGACGGGGTCGTGTTCGGCTTTGAACCAACGCATCGTACGAAGAGCGCCGTCAACCTCTCCCGTCGTGAATATTCTTACGCGACCTTTATCGGTTGCGTTTGTTGCCAGATTATTTTCGGCGAAGTACTTTTTCAGGTATTCTCCGGTAGGCGTACCGCAATTGACGTAATTTATATCGCCGAGGACGGCCCTCATCTGCGGTTCGAGCAGGCTGAAATGAGTGCAGGCGTGTATCAGGGTGTCAAAGCCTTCGTCTTTTATCGAGGCGAGTTTGTCCGCCACGAGTTTATAGGCGTAGGGATTGTCCAGGTCGTCGTTTTCCAGAAAATCGACGAATTCTCCGCATGCAAGGGGCACGGGGGTTACTCCGTTTTCCTTAAGCATGTTCTGATAAGTGCCGCTGTTTATCGTCGCCTGCGTCGCAAGGACTGCGACTTTTTTGTTTTTCGTGGTTTCAACCGCCCTCATACACGTCGGGGGAATTACGCTGACAACGGGTATGTCGGTAACAGCGCGGGCGCTCGCAATGCGTAAAGACGCCGTATTGCAGGCAATTACTATCGCCTTTACACCCTCGTTAACCATATGACGGGTTATTTTTTCCACTCGTTCGCATACGTATTCGGCAGGTCTCGGCCCGTAAGGACAATATCCCTGGTCGGCCACGTAATAAAAATTTTCGTGCGGAAATATTTTAATCAACTGTTCGAGAACGGTAAGTCCGCCTATTCCCGAATCGAAAACTCCTATGGGTTGCGAATTTTCAATTTGCATATATGTTTTCTTCCTCTAATTATAATAAGTCGTTCTGTTTTTTGCAATATATTTCGCAATTATGCGGAGCCGATTGTCGGCCCCGCAATTGCGAACGATTTAACCGCCTGATAAAGTCGGTTTAAATTGTTTGCGGATTATTCCGCAGATGAAGGCAAAATCGCCGTCAGGTTGAATCCGGGGGCAAGTATCGCCATCTGATAATATGTCCCCGTGTCGGTCGTACAAATTGCATAGAATTCGCCTTTGAAAGGATACGAATTGTCGCTTCCTATCCACGCATTCGACATGTTGGGATTCAAGGTCTTCCACCATGTCGTACCGAGAACGAATTCGGACGCGCGCGCTTTTGTCACGACGGTTTTATCGTTGACCATTACTCCATCTTTATCGAACGTATCGACTGTGAAGTAAAGTTTGAGATTAAGGCTGTCGTACGTTTTTGAGGAGCCGCCGAGATAAATGGGGTTCTCTTCGGTAGCAACGAATTTAACGATAACGTTATTATGATTCTCACTTTTGGTGAATTCAGCAAGTTCGGCCTGACTCGTAATCGTTTTTGCAACGACAGGGTTCCAAGTGATTTCATCTTTGGGTCCAAGTTCAACGGTCTTTGCGTTCTTTACAGAGAATTTTACACCTTTCTTTTCGCCGTTGAAGACGTAAAGCGTATCGCCGATTTCGAGTTTATGTTCGTCGAGAACGTAATATTTATCGAAATCAGTTTCTCCGGCGTTACGTTCAAATTCGTCGCCTATAATCATAATGTTTTTGCCGTCCGAAATGATAACGCCCTTCTGAGCGCCGCCGGTGATACCTTTTCCGGTATTGGATACGAAGGAAACGATGGTGCCTTTAACGGCGGTGATAACGCCGTCTTCTTTTGCAAGCGCTTCGGTTACGCTGATATATTCGACGTCCTTGGACAATACGGTAACTTTAAATTCTTTCACTACCTCTTTGCCGTTTACCGTATAGGATGCGGTAAGAGTTACCAAAACGTCTTCGGTTGCCGCGGCATATGCGCCCGTATCGAGGTCGAATACGTCTTTATCCTGCGTCCAGGTTACTTCTCCGCCGTATTTAAGAGTCTTTGGCAAATCGATGCTGCCCGCTTCTTTAGCCACGACGATATCGTTTACGGCCATCTTGTCGCTGAGTTCTTTGTCGGCAAGGTATTCTCTGTCAACCGCAACCGCGAATTCGCCGGGAAGTACGAACTGCCAGGTTTCCGCGCTCGAGAACATCGCAAACGCATAGAAGGTATAACCTTCGTATTTTGCCGCTTTGTCCGCAAGGTTGGGAACGTCAAGTTCGTTCTGCAGCCAGGATACGGTGTCGTCCATGGTATTGCGCGAGAACACGAAATAACGTTTTTTCGTTTCTTCGCCAACCTTATACTCATAACCGTTACCGGCATTCACGTCATGACCGAAACGGATGAAGTTGGAAGACGTATTACCGCTGGATACCATAAAGGGCGCGGTTATCTTGTAAAGTTTGTTGGTGTTTGCAAGATAGTTGTCGACGAGACCCGTATAAGTGGCAGCGTCGTCGGTTCTGAGTTCGGTATACTCGAGGGATTCAAAGTCGATTGTGAAATCGTCGGGAGCGGCTTCGGTTACGACAATGCTGTCCGCCGATACGGTGTTGACGTCAACGACAACCGCTTTGGTACCCGCAACTTTAACTTTGTCGCCTACGGTGTATTTGAAGAAATCGGTTTTGGCAATATCGACTGCGGTGTAGTGATTTGCTCCGTCGCTGACCATAAGAGCCGTTCTGTCTTTGGTCTGGCTGTATCCTTTTGCATAAACGGTGCCCGAAAATACGATGACGTCGGTGCCTTCGTATGCCGCGATGTCGGCAATGGCAACGTTAGTTGCTTTCTTGACCAGAACGTCAAAGGTCTTTTCGGCAGTCTGCGTTTCGGGAGCGGTAAGCGTAAGTTTGATGGTAACGGTCGCGTCTTCCGAAACTTCGGAAACGTTTGCTACGTTGTCGACAATTGTGATGGGCGCGTCAGCCGTTACTACGCTCCAGGTAAAGGTTACGTCGGGTTCGTCCGCATAGTTGACGGGAAGTTCGATTCCTACGTAAACCTCTTCGGGGAGTTGTTTTTCAACGCTTTCGAAAATAGCGTCTTTAACTTCGGCAAGATTTACTTCGAATTTCTGAACGTCGCCGAGATACAATACCTTCCAGGACGTGGTGAAACCGGTGTTGACGAAAGACAACGTAACTTTTTTATCAACGAATTCTTCGAAATCGGCGTCTCTGCCGTTGGTGTCGATAATTACTCTGCTGCTGCCCGATTCAAGAGTATATACGCTCGTTTCGGCGTTAAATCTTACGAAACCGGTGGCTTCGACGTATTTATAGAAATTTTTGCGGGTTGCCGCAAGTTTCGTTACGTCGGTGAGTAATCCTTTAACGGGTGATACAACGGTCTGGCCGTTTGCGCTGACCGTTACTTGTGCGTTTCCGAGGACGGGCGCTTTCTCGGTGTTGAGTTTAAGCGTGCCTTTTACGCTGACTTTATCGCCTGCGGCAACGTTTTCGTTGCTTTCGATAAAGATGGCGTTCTCCCCGTCGGAAATAAGAAATCCGTCGTTTTTCTTGCCGAATACTACGCCCTCAACGGTATATTCCGTATCGGTTTTACCGTCGGATAATATTTCGGCAATGGACGGAGCGGTGGTTCCCTCGTTGTTATCGCCCGAAGGATTCTCATCCTTTTTGCAGGCTGCGAACAACGAAAGAGAAAACGAAAGTACCAATATGACGACAAGGCATAATAAGACTTTCTTCTTCATAAACGTTCCTCCTATAATTTATTTTATTTCAATCGTTTTGCGAGTGAAACATTTGCTTTTTGATTTTCAAATCCGGAAACAGCAAAACGCCCCGCAACCGTAAAATGATTGCGGGAGTGTTTTATGCTTCGATTCTTTCCGGATGCCACGCGAAATCGAACATGGAATTGAGAATATTCAGCTGTTGCCTTACTCGTACGCTGAGGGCGATAGTGTCCGTCCCTCCCGCGTATTCTCTGTTCGTCTCGATAGTAAACACTACTTTATCGGGATATCTCGCCGAAAAATACTTACTGAAGCTTCCGTTTTTCACGGCGGGTTGATTGATAAAATCCGGTTCGCCTTCTTCAATGTAGTTATCATTGTAATTTATCAGCATATCTTCAATGAAGAAAGGTTCGTTATCGGAGATTACGCTGTTTCCGAGATATCCGTCTTCCCAGCTCTTGCGGGATTCGTGCAGGTCTACCACGTAATCGGGTTCGAACGTTTCGATAATTTCTATCACGGCGTCCGAAATTTTGATTGTCGCGGCGGCCGCACCGCTTTCGCGTCCGTTGGGGAAAGAACGGTTAAAGTCGGAATAGGCGACTCCGTCGACGGTTGACAAATATCTTTTTCCCGCTTTGTCGGCGTTGATATTGACCTGCGGAATTATCAGAATTTCGCCGCACATATCGTCTCGCCTCTTCTCTTCGGAATCGAGAATTTTCACAAGTTTCAACGCCGCGCTCCAACCCGCTTTCTCGTCGCCGTGAGTACCGCCTACTATTACGATTCTGGGTCCTTCTCTGTTAGTCACGAAGCGGTGCACTTCGGTTTCGTCGCGCGTGCCGGCAAGCATCTTCGTCGTGATATGCTCTACCGTTAACGGTTCCCGATTATCGTCGCCTGTCTCCCCGCACGCCGTCAGAACCGACGTCAATCCGATGATAAAAACCAAACTTATTATTAAAAGATAAGTCGATTTTTTCTTCATAAGTTACCTGTTATTTGCCAAGCAAATATTTAAATGAATTAAGCATCTTTGCCGATTTGCTGTACTCGTAAAGAGGAATGCTGTTGGCGTTTGCAATGCCGGTAAAGAGACCGTCACTGTTACCTTCTGCAACAACGAGTATAACTTTTGAGCAACCTGCGATAACACTGATTGTGGGATCGCTGGTATCGCCGCGACGGTTTTTGCCGCCTACGTGTACGCAAACGATGTTGATTTTATCGGCTTTCGCTTTGAAAGCGTTTGCTCTTACGAGTTCGGCCGCAGCGTCCGTTCCTGCTCCGCCGAGACCTTTACCCGAAGCGCCGACAACGATAAATACCGTGGAGCCGTCTTCGACCTGGTCTGCTGTAAGCATATTTTTGTCGCCGGTGTAATCTTCAGCGGCAACGCCCGCTTTTACGATAAGGTTGTTGACGACGGCAAGGTCTGCCTGACCGATGGTCGTTGCGTAAAGTTTGCCGGTGCCTACGATATTCTTAAGTTCGGCTTCGCTGACGGTTTTGTCGAGATCACTGGGCGTTACGTCCGTGTTTCCGCCGTTATTGCCGCCGTTGCCGGTGTTGCCGTCGTTGCCGGTGTCTTTGTTGCATGCTGCAAAAGAAACAGCCAGCGTCATAATCATCAATACGGAAACGATGATAGTAATTACTTTTTTCATAAATACCTCCATTTTTTTATTTACTTTTATTAATCAAGATCGTGCAGATAATAGCCGACCCCGTTATCCATTATGTCTTCGTATCCGGGAACCATTTCGATTTCGAGTTTCCCGAGATATCTTCCTTCGCGCTCGCCTATCTTTCCTACGTTTACCGTACGGGATACGCAACCCATATCGTTAAACGATTTAATCAGCGCCGAGACGGTAAAAGTGTGTCTTGCCACCCTTTCGTCGATATCGGCGGCGGGAGCGTACAGAAGTTTAGTGCCGTGTTTCTCGTCGTATTCTTTTGCATATTCGTAGAATTTATCCTTTTCCTTATACGTGATAAGGTCGGGCGAGAATTTTCCGCGAAGTTTTCCCTGCGACGCATTTGACGTTTCGGCAAGGAATACGTACGCATAGGTGTAGTCTCCGAGGTCGCGGTGAGTAAGTCCGTGCAACGTTGCGGGAGAAACTTCAACGCCGATATTCATTACGTCGTCAAGCGTCCACATTTTTGCGTCCGATGCAAGTTCGAGTGCGTCGTCGTGCGCAACGATTGCGTTAATGGTGATGTACTCGGGCGACGCCTCGTGCAAGTCAACGACCATGGTAATATCGTTTTGCAAAACGAGTTGGGTTATGGCGTAGGACAGTTTTTCGGTGTAAGTGCCCTTCTCGTCGCCGGGATACGAACGGTTGATATTGCGTACCTCGCTTGACGACAGCTGTTGTCCCGAAGAATGAGTGTAGACGTCGGGCGTAGGCCACTGGTCAACCGTATTCGTCGCGCGGGAGCCGTATTTGAACGTACGGGTCTGACCGCTCGCCGTCTGAAGCTCGTAATACCAGGACGTCGCTTCCTGCGGTTGCGAATGGGTATACGCGCTGCGATTCACTTCGTTAACTACGTACAGAACGCCGCGTTTGACTTTTGCGTTTTCGAGGAACATCGTCGCGGCAAGTTGTCCGGCGGGTTCGTTGGGGTGGGTTCCTCCCATAACGAGTATGCTCGGCACCGCTTCGATTTCGGCTTTCGCAACGGTAAGGTCGGTATAGGTATCTCTTACCGCCCTGTAGTCGGCGTATGTTACTATGGCGATATCCGAAGTTCCGTTTTTAACCTCGTCTATCGCGGTTGCGGCGTCGGCTTTCGCGATTGCGGAAATATCGAGTTCTTCTTTGTCGATATTTACGACGCCGCCTTTGACGACGCGTGCGTCGGCTTCGAGCACTTTATCGATGGTATCGTATTTGTCGGCGTCGGAAGCTCTTACTACCGCCACGGTGTTGTTATCGCCGTAAAGGATATAGATGGGAGCGTCGCCCGAAGTGCCGGCAAGATATTTCGAATACTTGCTGTAAGACTGAATCTCGTCTACGTTTCCGGTGTAAAACTCTGCGTTGAAATTGCGGAATTTCGTAAACTGTACGCCCGTTACGATGGTTACGACCAGCGCAAGCACGCCTATAACGCTCGTTACGATTATGTTGTTGCGTTTGTTATTCAGATCGAGTTTGGGCAAGTTGATTTTTTTCACGCGTTCTTTCTTTTCGCGCACTTTCTTTTCACGTACTTTCTTTTCGCGTATTTTTTTCATATACTCCGCCTCCCCTCTACTTAATCAACAGAATGCGAAGGATAAACATTATCAGAGCGATTGCGCCGATTACTTTATCCGTAATTTTTTTGGACTTGAATACGTTCCAACCGATAAGCGCGGCTATAACCACGGCAAAGGCAATATATACTACCTGCAATATTGTGTAATAAACTTGCATTTATTTATCCTCCTTATCGGTATTATTGTTATTGTCTGCGCCCTCGTCGTCGGGGCTTACCTCTTCTTCGTTCCCAGCAGGAGCGGGGGTATCGGCGTTTTCGTCCGTTTTTTCGTCGGTTACCGCAAGAGGACTTTCGTCGGCTATCCGTTCAACCGCTTCCTCTACGTTTTCCGATGCGGCGTTTTCGCCTTCGACTCCGAAAGGCGTGCTTTCGGTGCCTACCTGATATGCGCATTTACTGAAGAAACGCACCTTACGAACGAGAACTTCCCATATTACCGCAAACAGAATTGCTATCGCAATCATAATGAGGAACAGATAAAGCGTGGTATTCGCGCCCATCGATTTCATCTGCACCGCCTTTCCGAAAGCGAGCACGAAAATTATGCCGTAAACGTACATTACGAGAAGAGCGGGTAAAGCGGCTTTGGTAATTTTACTCCATTTCTTTTCGCCGACGATGTTTGCCGCGAACGAGGCGGACATTGCCGTAGGCGGCAAAAATTCGCCGACGGCGGCAAGCAACGACAGACCTGCCGTAACGATAATATTGTCCGCAATTCCGTTAAGAGCCATTACGAACGGGCCGCCGAGAATGGACGCGGAGCCGAATGCCGATACACCGCCGAATATGGGCAGCGTAAGCGCCATTCCGACGTATTTCCATGCGTTGGGAAGGCTTATGGCGTTGATAACGAAGAATCCGCGCACGCCGTTTGATGCGATTACTTCCATAAACATGCCTACGCCCATCAGAAGTCCCATTGCCGAAAACGATTTGTGTACGCCCTGGCTGAACACTCCGACGACGCTGTCGGGTTTTTCGTTCTTATCGATTCTTTCTTTGTATTCCTCGACGGTAATGCCCTCTTCTTCGGCTTTTGCTTTACGTTTTTTGGGGCTTACCCAGAACGGAAGTTTTCTTCCGACGAAGAAACTGATTATGGTTGAGATAAGGAACATAGCGGGCATCGCGAGACTTCCGAAAATTTTCGGCCATATAATCTCGCAGATAATCAAAGCGATAAGCACGATTACGGGAATGCAGACCGTCCAGTTGAGTTCTTTGAGAACGGACGTATCGACAACGCAATCGACCTCTTCTTTCGATAAGGGTTTGACGTATTTTCTTCCGATAAGAAGAACTCCTACGATCGCAAGCGGGAATGCAAGCAACAGAAGCGGGAGAGTAAATCCCGTATAAGGAATATCAACGACGTCGCAGATAACCATTGCGGGTACGTTGACGGGAGGCGCCACCATTCCGAGTACGGAACCGAGCGCTACGATTGCGCCTGTCTTGGATTTGGGGATGCCCCACTTAATCATTATCGGCGCGACGAGGGCACCCGCGGAAATGGCGGAGGCCAGCGAAGAGCCGGTAACCATAGCGGGGAACATTATTATTATCATAAAAGATATAAGCAACAATGCCGGTACGCGTCTGAACGTCCTTACGAGCAATGCGCTTATGTATTCAAGCGCGCCGCTCGCCTGCATGGCCCCCATAAATATCATGGCCGCCGTAATAACCAGAATCGTATCGAAATATCCGAAAGCGCCTTCGACGAAGTATCTGAGTTCGAAGGGAGTCTTGGATATTATCGCGGAGAATACAGCACCGACGATTGCGGAAATCATAAGGCTGAGTCCCGACGGCATTTTAGCCGCGAGAACCAACGCTATGAACGTCGCTATCATCAGTACAAAGTATAAAAGTTCAATCTGTAAAAACATCTGTTCCTCCTGAGTAACTGATCGTTATGCCGGTCGGGCGATTTATCGCCGGACGGCGTTTGTCTTTCCCGTTCGCCCGTCCGTCTGCACGGCTGTTCGTTTGCGACAAGCCGCAGAACGCACGAAACGGATATATGTGTAACAAAATTATTTTCGGTTTTCGGTTTCTACGTCGCCCCGAGGCGATTTCGTGTATTCGTTTAACGGCTTTCGCCGGAGCGCCCCGAAAGGCGCTCCGACCGCCGTGTAAATCAATAGTGATAACCGATAGGGTTATTTTAGTAAGCCAGAGCTTTACCGTCACGGCGCGGGTCGGCACCGCCGGTTATGCTTGTGAAATTACCGTTGTTGTCGTAATTGAACTTAATGCCCTGTACGCCGCCAAAATACAGATTCGTCTTTTTGTATTCGACGATATAGTAATTCTTTGCCTTCAACGCATTGACGGTGGCGGCTTCGAGTTGCGACGTTTCGAGATACATCAGTTTATGCGTTTTATGAGTGGCTCCGCCCGACATCGAGTTGCTGTCGGCCGTCGATACCGCATAGTTGTAAGTTCTGTCCGCATTGATTGCCGACTGAATATCCATACCGAATTCCATCATATTGAGAGCAACCTGAAGAACCGCCGCGGGAATTCTCATACTGCCCGGCGAGCCGAGAGTTGCGAAAGGTTTGCCGTCTTTAAGAATAATGGTAGGCATAATGTGCGATACGGGCTGTTTGTAAGGAGCAACGTAGTGAACGCTCTGTGCGGGCGTCTTGATGGTAAAGCTCGTGCACTGGTCGTTAAGCATAAAGCCGCAGTTCTCGGGCATAATGTAGGAACCCCAGAAGTGATTGAGTGTCTGAGTGAAACTTACGATGTTGCCTTCGCTGTCCGCGACGGAGAAGGAAGTCGTGCCGCTGTCGTCTACGTCCACCGCTTCGGCGGAAGTAGCGCCGCCCGTGGTCTGGAACGTGAACGGGCTCAGGTCGTCGGCGTAACGGCCGCTGTAGTTATCGCTGCGGGAAGCTCCGCCCCAGTCGTAACCGCTGGTTGCGATAAACACGTCGTTTTCTTTATAAATTGCGTCCCAACGCTGTTGTGCGTATTCTTTGCTTGCAAGACCTTCGAGAGGTACGTTAACGAATTGCGTGCCGGTAACAGGGCTTACGTCGTTGTCGGCGACGTATTTGCGTTTGTCGGCAAAACCGAGCTGCATCGCGGTGTTGATAACGTGCAGATATTCGGCGCTGTTGTAGCCGATTTGTTGCAATGTCGTGTTGTTTTTCCGGCAGTAATATTCGATTGCGTTAAGCGCCTCGATAAGTATTACGCCGCCCGAAGAAGGAGTATTGGAAGTGTAAATATCATAACCGAACACGTTGGTGTGCAGGGGCTGTTCCTTCTTGGGATAGTTGTTCATTGCGTAAATAAGGTCGTCGTGCGTGATAAAACCGTTATTTGCGTCGGAAGCGGCAACGATAGCGTCAGCAACCCATCCGGTGTAGAAACCCGCCGCGCCGTTCTCGGCAATGGATTTAAGAACTTCGGCATAGTTTGATTGAATCAGCGTATCGCCCTCTTTCAAGGCTTCGATGCCGTCTTCGTCAGAATAGATGTTGAATGCTTCGTCGCAGTCATATAACTGGAAGTTATCGTATCCGTTGGCAATTTCGTTTGCAAGACCCGCTTTGATGGTAAATCCTTCGGCAGCGAGTTTGATAGCGGGAGCTATTACTTCGGCAAGCGTTTTCGTTCCGAAATCTTCGACTATCGCGCACAGACCCGCAACTTCGGTGGGTACGCCCACGGAATAAATGCCGGTGGTGGGAATGGAAGAAAGGCCTGCTTTCTGGAAAGCTTCGAGAGTGCTTGCCGCAGAAAGGAATTCGCGGAAATTATAATAATGATACTGTTTGGTCTTCGCGTCGTAAGCGGTCATAACGCCGCCTCCGCCGATACCCGACGCATAAGGCTCGGTTACGCCGATTGCGAAAGCCACGGCAACGGCCGCGTCGAAGGCGTTTCCGCCCGCTTTGAGAATGTCGTAACCCGCTTTACTTGCGTATGCGTTAGCGGAAGCTACCGCGCCGTGAGTACCCGTCGATTCGCGGACGCTCAGATCGGTATACACGCTTTCGTCGTCGTATCTGTCGGCGACGTTGCCGTTGTTTTTGCCGTCATCGACCTTTTTGCAGGCAACCGCAAAAATCATCGTGAAAACGAAAACAAGCAATACCGATACTGCAAGCAGTTTTTTTCTGTTTTTCATAAATCTTCTCTCCTTTACAGATTTTTATCGTTAACTGAAATCGCAATAAAACAATTTCGATAACTTTTTCATCATTATTGCGGCGGCAAGCACGTCTGCGCTTCCTCCTATACTTATGTTATGGGCCACGCAGTCGTCCGTAAGCGCGGACACGGCCTTGTCGTCGTCGGTGCTTACCGTGGATATCAATTCCTTATAACGACGGTACGTTTCGACGTCTCCGCTTCTTTTAAGAAGAACGGTATCGTCGATTTCTCCGACCACGTATGCCAGCGTTTTGAGAAGGTTTTTAGACGACTCGTCGTCTTCAATCATTTTCATAGCCTTCTCGACGACGGGGAATCCCGCTATCGCGTGGCCTCGTACGCCGGTAACGCCCATCGTCTTATATGCCTGCGCTCCGAAAGAATCGGGATATTTTTCGAAATCTCCCAAAATATCGGCGCATATTTTTTCAACGTTTGCAAACACGTTTCCCGACGCCCTTCCGAGCGTATATCCCGCCGCAGAAAGCAGAACGCCTCCGACGAATATAAAACCTTTATAGGCGTTCGCTCCGTTCGTAGCGGCATACATCGCTTTTTCGGCGCTTATTCCTTTTCCCCGTATCCTTTCCATTATCTGTCCGGGCTCGTTTGCGTCCATCCCTATAAAGAACATCTCGGTAAGATAAGGTATAATCGCGCTTTGAGCGTATTGCATCACGTCGTAATTGAGGTCTTTGTGCGAGCCGCGCGACGTAGGCGTTACCAAACCGAATTTGTTTTCGAGGTTCAGTTCGTCCATCAGACCTTCTTTGACGCATTGAGCGACTTTTTTCGAGAAGTACGAGCGGGTGTAACTTCTCAGTACGGTAAGTAACCGTTCCGTCGGATGCGTCTTGTTGCGACTGCATACGAATGCGGGCTGTCCGCAGATATAACACTTGCGCATATATCCTCTCGATACGCTTTTGTCGCAATTCTTTCCGAAAACGTCAATATCGACGAATCTGCCGATTTCGTGTTTTTCTTCAAGTTCAACCGCAATACGTTTAATGCCTTCGGGTTCGCTGTCGAATATCACCGCGGGACCGTCCGCGCCGTCAAGCAAAACGGGTTTTGCCCCTATAACGTCTGCCATTATCGACGCGAAATGTCTTACGATAAGATAGCTTTCGGCTATTCCCTTATCGGGCCCCGGAATATTCGCCCGGACGGTAACTGCGCCGTCTTTCATGGATATTCCGGTTACTATATTGCGGCGTCTTTCGCGTGCCGCAAGAATTTCTCCCGCGTTACTCATGATGCGTTTCCACGAGGGCGCGGAACAGTTGTCTCGTAGATTCGGGTATATATTCCGCCGCGGCGTCCACGTTGCCCTCTTTAATCAATTCTCTTACCGTTTTAGCGGATATTACGTTACCTTTTTCGGTAAAACGTTCGACTTCTTCGACTTTGTCGCCGAGGACGTCTTTAAGCTTTTCGTTGTAAATCTTCATATAATCGGAAGTTTCGCTTCCGACGTATCTTTTCTTTATGCTGAGGTTGGGCATAAAGTATTTTTTGAATACGGTAGCGTCGTATTCGGCGTACTGCTCGGTGGTTTCGTCGACGGACTTCAGGAAATATCCCGGGAAAGTCGCGCGGGACACGATATATTTCGTCGACGGCAGAACCAGAACGTTCTCGTAAGGTTTGAGCGTCAGATATACGAGCGCGTATCTTTCCTTGAAACTGAAATAGGACCCTTCTTCTTCAAGCACGAACACGATAAGATACCTGTGTTTGTTCAATGCGTATTCCGCAAGTCTCAGATGGCCTTCGGTAAACGGGTCTCCGTTAAGCACTATGCACGCAATGTCCGCGCCCGTATTTTCGAGATTTATCCCGAGATTGAAATAAACCTGTTTTTTTATCTTGTCGAGAGAAGCGTTTATATTGCCGTCGCCGCCCTCGAGTACGGATACTTTGTCGGTATCGAGTATTTCCGTAAAACCGAAACTCTGAAAAACCGCGCGGTATTCGGGTTTCGTGAATACCTGATAATAATAAATTCCGTCGTCGTTTAGACGTTTCAGAATTTCCCCGACGAGCATTCCCGCAAGGTTTTCTCCGCGGTAATCGGGCAGCACGGCAACGCATTTTATGATATATCCTGCCGTCGAAGCCGTGCCGACGATATCGCCTTCGTCCTCGATATAAATGGTTCTGTCGATATTCTGTTCGTATTCGAGACCGGCCGACGCAAGAAATTCCTTAATTCTTGTTTTTTCCGATTCAAGAACGGCGTCTTTGATAACCACTTAATACCTCCGGTTTATTTCGTTTTGTAAATCGTGTCTATAACGGTGCCGTCTCTGTAAACCACAACGCCGACGGGTACGTCTGTAACGGCGGGTTTTTCGGGACGTCCAGTAATTTCGTATGCCGTTTCGAGCAATTCTTCAATCGTGCTTATGGGCAGACGGCTGTTTCTGAGTTTTTCGAGCAAATCCGTGCGGCGGGGATTTATCGCGATTCCTCTTTCGGTTACGAGGACGTCGACGTCTTCGCCGGGAGTCGTCACCGTGGTAACGTGCTCTTTTATTATCGGCATACGGGATTTTACGAGGTTTGTCGTAATGACGGTAACCTTCGCGCCGTGCGCCGTATCGCTGTGTCCGCCCGAACCGCCCATAATCTTTCCGTGGGAATCGGTTGTAACGTTCACGTTGAAATCGAGGTCGATTTCCGTCGCGCCGAGTATTACGAAGTCCAGTTTGTCGACGACGTTATCGTCGAAAGGATTTGCGTATTTCGAACCGCTCATAGCGTGATGGGCAGCGTTTCTGCCGATGGATTGCACCGCTTTAAGGTCGAAGCACTGAACGTCGTACAATTCGTCAAGCAGGCCTTCTTCGAGCATATCGGTAAAGTATCCCGTTATTCCTCCCGAAGCAAAACTTCCTTTAACGCCCTTTTCGAGCATACGGTTTCTTACGTAATACGCAACGGCAAGACTCGTGCCGCCGGCGCCCGTCTGCATCGACATTCCGTCCTTAATCAGGCCGATTTCGTCCAGAAGCTGAGCGGCGTTTCTTGCTATTTTGAGGCCCACCGGGTCTTTCGTGATTTTGGTCGTGCCCGACACGATTCCCGAAGGGTCGCCTATTGCGGGCACTTTCAGAACGTAGTCGACGTATTTTCCGTCAAGTTGCGGATTGTCTATTCTGTCCACGATATTGTCGGTTACGAACACTACTTTATCGGCATACGTCAGGTCGCTTACAGCATATCCGAGACTTCCGCACGCGCTTTGTCCCGAAAAGCCGCTGCCGTTGCCCTTTTTATCGACGGCGGGTACGCCGAGAATGGCCACGTCGATATGCAAAGCTCCCGATTCGATTGCCATGGGTCTGCCGCCGTGAGTGTGCATTTCGCACAATTCTTTCAGTTTACCCGCGCATATAGCGTCGGCTACCGGGCCGTTCACGTAATCGGTATAGAGTTTGGTTACGTTTTCGTTTTCGATGAGTTCGGCAAGAATTGCGTTTCCGGGAAATACCGAACTCGGAGCGAGTTTCATATTCTTAAGTCCGCGACGTTTTATTTCCTCGCAGACCATATTCAGAACGAAATCGCCGTTGCGCAGATGATGATGGAAAGATAACGTCATTCCGTCCTTTATCTGCAATCTATCAAACATATCGGAGATACTTCCGAGAGTTTCGTATCCTTCGGAAGTTTTCTTCGGAGCAATCAATTTGCGTTCCTTATTCTTATAGGCAGATGCTGACTCAAACGGCACATAACCTTCCGGAACGTAACGATTAAGTGCGTTTTTCATTGCTTATCCTCCTGAATAAGATTATATTTACGCGCTTTTACAAGTATTTTGCGCGCGCGTTCCATAACGGGCTTATCGACCATCTTACCGTCAAGGCTGAACACGCCCAGACCTTTTTCGGCGTTAATGCGCGTTGCCTCTTCCACTCTGAGCGCCCACTCGATATTCTTTGCCGTAGGCACGAATACGCTGTTGATAACGGGCACCTGATTGGGGTGTATGGCAGCTTTCGACGTAAATCCGAGATTAGCCGCAAACGCACAGTCGTCCGCAAGGCCTTCGTTATCGTTCGTGTCGGTAAAAGGCGTGTCTATGGAGTCGATTTTGTACGCCGCACAGGCATATGCAAGTTTCATTCGCGGATACAGAATTTCGTTTCCTTTTTTGGTTCTCGCGACTTCGAGGTCGCTCGAAAGGTCTTCGGCACCCAGTAATACGCCGTTTACGCGAGGCGCTTTGACTATATCGTCAATTTCCATAACCGACGCTGCAAGTTCGATAATGGGAAGTACGGCAACGTGTTTTTTCATTCCCTTCTTCCTTTCGATTTCGGACAGCGCTTCGTCGAGTTGTTTAAGATAACGTACCTGGGCTTTGGGCAACATTATCGAATCGATTTTGTCGGATACCACCGCTTCGAGGTCCTTTTCCCAATACTCGGTATCCAGCCCGTTTATCCGCACGACGATTTCCATCGGCGGCTGTTTTTTCATAGCGGAAAGAAATTGTGCCACAAGTGTTCTGGCCGCGTCTTTTTCCGTCACGCTGACTGCGTCCTCGAGGTCGTAAATGACCGCGTCGCAATCGAATACGTCGGAGTTTTGCAGCATTGCCGGGTTGTTTCCGGGCATAAACAGCAAACTTCTTCTCATTTTAACCTTCCATTCTGTCAAGGGCCGTCAGAAGACGTGCCTTAATCGTATAATCGAGTGCGCCTTTATCTTCGCAAATAACCTCGACGTTGCCGATACCCCTTTCCGCAAGCGTATCGTATATTACTTTTTCAATCTGCTCGTGAAAGAAATCGTAAACGATGCTTTTTACGGTTACGGAGAGTTTGTCGCTCTCCTTAACCGTAATTAAAGCGTCGTTGGATTCCATCGAGCCGGCTATCCCTCTTTTCATCTGGTAACCTGCTTTTTAAAAATTATTTGTTGGCCGCGAAGTATCTCTTGTTCGCGGCGGCTATGACGCGGTTCATCTCGTTTTTGACGATCATAAAACCTTCGTCGACGCCCATGCCGGGTTTTGCAAGGCATTGCAACGCGCGGCATGCGATAGCGATATTGGTTGTGGTCTGCGCCGAAATATTGGTTTCGTTGCAGGTACCGCCGCAGTAACTGCCGACGCCCTTCTCGTTGCAGTAAAGAATTGCTTCCGCAACGTTGTTTACGCCGCCGAGGTCGGGCGTTTTAATCTGAAGAACGTGACCTGCGTGATTATCGGCAAAATATTTGATATCCTCGAGAGTATTGCACCATTCGTCCGCTACGATTTGCAGTTTGGAACCTGCTTTATCGAGTTTTTCGGTAAGGATTTTCTCATAGTTCATCGTGCCCTCTCTGTCGCCCGTGTCGATAGGACCTTCGATGCGGATTCTGAAAGGAGCCGCGGTCTTTTCGCATTCGAGCAGATATTCGAACATCTTATCTACGTCATAGTTGAAAGCAAGGCCGATAGTGCCGTAAACGTCGATATGGAAAATGGGGTCGTAATCTTTGTTTACGCGATATTTGAGAATACGGTCTCTGAGCCAGGCAATGTATTTGATAAGAATTTCGCCGTGTTCGCCCAGTTTCGTTCCAACGTGATTGATAAGCGCGTGAGGAAGAACGTCCGCTTCTTTCATAATCATCTTATCGGCGTTGTCGTATCTGTCGTCGCCCGACTGTGCGAAAACGGGTACGGGCTTGTATTCGCCTTTTTCGACGTTGTATTCGTCGCGGATAACTTCCGCCATAGTGATACGTCTGCTGTTAGCGGTCGCGTTAAGCAAAGCCTGGGTTATACCGTAACGGATAGCGGTGTGCATTCTCTTTCCGTCAATAAGCATTCTGTCGTATTTCTCGGCAAGAGGACGGAATTTGCTTACGTCTTCGCCGATGAGTTGCGGCACGAGATTTTTCTCTATGAAAGGAATAAAATCGCTTGCGAGGAACAATGGGTCGCGTCCGCCCGCGCCGGAATACTGAACCGCCGCACAATCGCCGTAGCCTATAGTGCCGTCCTCGAGAACAAGTTGAATGGAAATGGCTTCACCGGCCTGACGAATGCTCGTAAAGCCTTCGGTAATGGGTTTACCCACATACATGAAACCATCGTGTCCGGCGCCCGCTTTGATTGCTCTCTGGTCGTCGAAATAGAAACCGGTGTACGATTTTGTTAAAATAACGTCAACAATTTTCATAATTAAAATTACCTCGTTAGTGTAATATTATCAGTCTTTATAAGAGGGACGTCCTACGATATGTCCCGTGCTGACGGCGTAAATGTCGTCGATTGTAAGTTGGAACGAAACCTCGCGGTTTTCCGCTGCGGCGCGCTCCTCGATTTTTTTCTTATGGAAAGCTTTGATTTCGTCCGAGAATCCGAGATGACCGAATTCGAGGATACGGATGCAACCGTCGTTGTCACGCGCAGGGAGAATGAGACCCGCGTTGAATTTCGAAGGCGCGAAAGGAATGTCGATTATTCCCTGTTCGAAAGCTTTTACCGTACCTACCGCAAGGTCGCCGTCGCCGAGATTGAGCGTCGCTTCCATCAGGCAATCGACTTCTTTTTCAATCTGAGCCATTTCGTTACGAAGGGCTTCGCAATCGGGGAATTTCTGTTCGGCAAGCAGTTTGACGACGATTTTCGAAGCTTTGATACCGATGCCGTTTGCCTCTTTCGTAGGTACGCCGACGGACTCGTGAGGAGTTTTGGTTATCATCTTCGTCGCACCCGACAATGCCGCGAACGTGGAACTCATTGCAATAAGTCCGAGCGCTTCCGCTTCGTCCTGAGGGAAACCGCCCATCCACTGATGGAATACCGTGGTAACCGTAACGTCGTTATATCCGAATTTTTTGAGATATGCGTCGGTCTGTTTCTGTAAAGAGCGCACTGCCGCGACGTCCTGAACGATATTTCCGCCCATGCCGTAACCGACGGTAATGTTTTTAACACCCTGTTCGGCAGCGAGCAACGCCTCAATAATGCCTACCGTGTTGGAAATGGAAGGAGGTACGAGCGTGCCGGTAAGAGGTCCGAAGGGTTCGCGGTTGATATGAATGCCGTGTTCTTCATAGTAACCTACCAGTCTGTCGCAATACTGCCAGTATTTGAGAGAATCTTCGACGGAAACGCTTTTTGCGTAAGGAATATTATAGGAAATTCCGCCGCCTTCGTTAGAGGTCCAGCCTGCCGCGGCGACGACCTCGGCAAGAAGTCTCGAATCGGGCGTTCCGTGACGGGCCTGAAGAGGTACGTTGACGGACTCGAGAATTTTTTTACATCCCGTTACGCCGTGGTTGACGGCGGGGAATCCGTTAAGCAAAGCCCTGCCGGCTTTTTCGCTTTCCTTAATTCCTTCTTCGGCTTCGTTATAACGATTCTGACGGGTATAGCTGTCGATTGTGGAAGGAAGGAAATCCGCGCCGCTTTTTTCGAGATATTGCAAAAGCTCGATATGCTTTTCGATTACGGGAACGCCCGCGCGCGGCTGCACCAACGTACGGGAACCTTCCTCTTTCGCCTTTGCAAGTTTAACGGCAAAGTTCTTCTCGGGGGGGACGGATTGCAGATACTTGATTGCCTCGTCGAAATTCAGCTGAGGGTCGTTGCCCGTTTTCCAGCTTGCAAGCACTTCTTTGCGCTCGGCGAGAAATTCTTCTTCTGTTAACTTCTTGTTTCTAATCATTTTCTTATACCTTTACTTTTATCGATTTATTAAATCTTTGATTTTTAATTTTTCGTTATCTCGCTCCGCATCCGCAACGGTCGTCGGTTATCGGAACGAATTTCGTTTCCCTTTTAACCTGTTCTTTCTCGGAGGGAACGTCGATGGGTTTGATATGTTTCTTCATTATTTTGAGTGCGAGCAGCGGATCGTATTCGCTGAGCAATCCCATTGCCGCGAGAATATAATCGGCGTCCAGCATAAACTGCGGATTGACGGGGCGCAACTCCATAGGTTTTCTTGGCGTATATTTCGCCGCTTTCAGAATCTCGTAAGGATTCTCGTTTTTGACGAGAACGCCGCCCGTACCGATTACGTAACGAACCTGACTCAGGTCCTTGCCGTACTGGTTGTACACCATTCCCATGGGAGTATAGAGTTCCTGCATTTTTCCGACGTGGCGGCTCATCGCTTTATCCACGCAGATACGGCCCATTATTCTGTCGATAAGAACTTCGTGCTCGTTATTCGGGATGGTATCGACGTGCTCGTGACGGTATTCGAGTTCCTTTTTAAGGTCGACGCCTTCGTCGAGGTTTATCATTTTGATTTCCTCTTCGGTAAGCGATTCGAGAACGCCGAGCGCCGAATACCGCATTCCGAGGTCGCCCTCGACCGTACGTTTGGCATAAGGTTCCTCAAGTCCCTTAATGATTACGTCGCTTCGCTTTGCCGAGGCCGAACACATCGAATACATATCCGTTGTGGCTCCGCCGATATCGACAAGTACGATTTCGCCGAGTCCTCTCTCGTGCATATAACCCTCCGAAAGAAGGTCTGCGGCTCTCAATACCGATTCGGGAGTGGGCAACATTACTTTATCGATTTCTTTCTCGATTTTTTTGATGCCCTTTGCCTCGATGATGTTTTTAAGGAACACTTCCCTTATTTTTTCCTGCGAGCTGATAAGATTGAGCGCGTTGAGACGAGGCATTACGTTATCGCAGATATATTCGTTCATACCGTACTCGTCGCGTATCGCGATGATTTCGTCCTGACAGTCTTTGTCGCCCGCATAAATAATGGGGATTTTTATGCCGCTTTCGGCAAGTTTTCTCTGATTGAAAAGCACGCATTCGGTATTACCGCCGTCGGTGCCTCCCGTGAGAATTATGATATCGATTTTCTTTCTGATGATTTCTTCGATATTTTTGTTGGTAAGGTGATGTGAAAAAGACAGCTCGACTTTCGCCCCCGCGCTGAGACAAACCATCTTTGCGGCCTGCAACGTCATTTCGTCCACAAGACCTATCGCGCACATCTTCAATCCCCCGGCTGCGGAGGAACATGCTATTTTTTTATCGAATTCGATTTCGCCGCCAATCTTTGCATACAGGTCTTTCAGCGCGTTTTCGTAACCGATGTTTATATCGGTGTCAACCGTGGTAAAATGGCTTGCTGTTGCTATGATATCTTCCTTCTCGGTATCCACAGCGGTAAGCTTTGTGAAAGTGGAACCGAAATCAATCATTAGATAGCGACTCATAGTGTTATTCTCCCAATATCTCCTTAATGTCGGGAAGCGTTGCTTCGATAGGCGTGCCGGGCGCGTATACCTTGTTGAATCCCATCTTGTAGAAACGCTCGCGTACTTCGTCGAAATTCTGTTTGCCTACTACAATGTTTCCGCCTACGAGAAGAGGAATATCGCCGATACCCGCTTCGATGCATTTTTCACGCATGCCGCGGCAGTCAATCTCTCCCTGACCGTATAACGAGGAAACGAGTATCATATCGGCGTTTGTCTCGATAGCCGCGTTGATAAAGTCTTCCTGTGATGACAAAACGCCGATGTTAACAACGTTATAACCGTGGCTTTTCAAAACGTAATCGATAATTTTGTTGCCTACGGCGTGAACATCAGCGCCGATTACACCAATTACAATTGTTTTCATAATCTTTTGCTACAATCTCCTTTGCATACGCTGGCGGGGTTTTCCGCGTTTTTCTTTTAGCGCAATCGCTTTGCGCATTTATCTATTTTGATTATATCCTTTCGCCATACGCGAAGACAATTAAACCCGTGTAAAGGTTTTGTAAATATTATTAATATTTCGACATTGTTCGACACTATTCGCACAATGCATTAAACCCGTCTTAATCTCTCGTTGCGACTTGTCCGCGTATCGCCCGCACTTGTCCGTAATGTCGTAAAGCAAAAATACGGATTTAAATATCTGCCCGAAACGATACTTAACCGTTGTATTTTGATTTATTAAATCCATTTTTTGCCAAAATAGACAATGCTTTCCATTTTTTATTACCTGATTATTATCTTACAAATCCGATACTTTATTTATTGCGGCAAGCCTTTTCGAAAAGCGCGCCCGAACAGGCACGTCAACGCCCGCCCGGACAGTGTCTGCGACGCGTCGCAGCCCCCTTCACTTCATACTAATTAAACTTGAAAAAAAAGGTGAAAAAAACAAAAAAAAAGACGCCCCCGAGGGGCGTCGGAAATATTAAAAAATTACTTATGCCGCACGTTCGTAAAGCTCGTTTTCGCGGCGTTTTTTCAGTACGGGCAACTCGGCGACTCTGAAAATTCTGAATTTGCCGTTTTCGTCTTTCGTAAAGAGTAAAAGTATTTTCCCTTTAACGACGCAGATGCCGGCGGCAAGCGGTTCCACCAGAAATACGACGCCGAGAATCGCCATAAATACGAACACCACCCAGATGAACGCACCGTCTTTAAACCACATTTCGAAGCCTTCGTAAATGGTATGTACGCCCATGATATTGCCGAAACCCGAAAGCCCGAGCGCTTTGCCCGCGGCCTCGTTGACCTGCGCGGTAGTATATTCGGGATGAGCAAGGCGCGCGCTTTCGATTGCCGCCTCGACGTCCGCCATATTATACTTTGCATGGAAAGGAAGCATGGCAATCAGAACGTAAGTAAGCGGGATTGTAAGAATAAAGGCAAAAGCGGTAATAAATATCGTAAGTCTTTTTCTCAGTTTATCGTCCTCGAAACGGAGCGCTACGTTAGAGAATAACATAATTCCCGTCGCCATAGTTGCGATTACCACAAGATATTTTGCAAGCGGATTTACGATTGCCGCGTAATGCGGATAAAACGAAGCGACACCCATCGCGTTTACGAGAAAAAGTATGCCGAATACCATTATAAGGCACGAAATGCCTATGCCGAAACAAAGTTTTCTGTCTCTTGCAGAAAGTTTTTCCATAATTTCTCCTTGTATCACCTAATAAAAATATCATAACAACTAATTGAAAGCCGTGTCAAACGAATATGCGGATATTTCGAAAATAGGTTCAAAAAAGCCTCGTTTACCTTTATATCTCGTTGATTTTAAAAAAAGCTTATGTTATAATCGAACATACGACGAGGTGCTTATATGAGTTATGCCGACAAGGTTTTTATTGAAAACGTAAACGATATTCTGACAAACGGCGTGTGGGACACCGATAAAGAAGTGCGCCCCCACTGGGCCGACGGTACGCCCGCGCATACCGTAAAAAAATTCTGCATCGTCAACCGTTACGACCTGCAAAAAGAATTTCCCATTCTCACGTTGCGGAAGACGTATTTCAAATCGGCAATCGACGAGATTCTCTGGATATGGCAGAAAAAGTCCAATAACGTCCGCGACCTGAAAAGCAGAATATGGGACAGCTGGGCGGACGAGAACGGAAGCATCGGAAAAGCATACGGCTATCAGCTTGCCAAAAAATCGGTTTATAAAGAAGGCGAATTCGATCAGGTCGACCGCGTGTTGTACGACCTGAAACACAATCCGCAAAGCCGCAGAATTTTAACCAACATATATAATTTCGACGATTTGCACGAAATGAATCTGTACCCTTGCGCATACAGTATGACATTCAACGTATCGGGCGATACGCTGAACGGGATTCTCAATCAGCGCAGTCAGGACACTCTTACGGCAAACAACTGGAACGTGGTGCAATATGCGGTTTTATTGCATATGTTCGCGCAGGTATCGGGACTTCGCGCAGGCGAGCTCGTACACGTCATAGCAGACGCGCACATTTATGACCGACACGTTCCAATCGTTAAGGAAATAATACAAAATCCGCAGTTTGACGCACCGAAATTCAAGATAAACCCCGATATTAAGAACTTTTACGATTTCACGGTTGACGATTTCGAACTGGAAAACTATCAATACAATAATCTTGACAAAAAAATCGAGGTGGCAATCTGATGAAGACGATAGTTGCCGTAGACGAGAAATGGGGAATAGGAAAAAACAACGACCTGCTTTTTCATCTGCCCGAAGACATGCGCTATTTCAGAGAAAAAACGACGGGGAAAATCGTTGTTATGGGAAGCAATACTTTAAAAAGTTTCCCCGGCGGAAAACCTCTTAAAAACCGCACGAACGTCGTTTTGTGGCCGGACGGCGATACGCGCGACGACTGCATAGTGGTAAAAAGTCTTAAGGAACTTTTTGAAACGCTGTCGCGCTTCGACGCGAACGACGTGTTTATTATCGGCGGCGCAATGTTTTACAAAACCATGCTGCCCTATTGCGATACCGCTTATATTACGAAAGTACGCGCAGACGGACAGGCTCAGGTGTTTTTCGAAAATCTCGACGCGCTTGACAACTGGAATCTAATTGACGAAAGCGACGTCGTATGCGACGGCGGATACGAATTGACGTTTTGCACTTATAAGAATTCGTCGCCCGAAAAATTTTAACGGACATAAAAATAACGCGTCCCTTACGGGGCGCGTTTTAATTGTATCAAAAGGGGTTTATCTGAACATATTTCTTGCCGTAAGCACGCCCATAAGCGACGCCTGCATAAGACCTCTCGTCCAGCCCGAGCCGTCGCCGAGTGTATAAAGATTCTTCACGCTCGTTTGGAAATTCTCGTCGATTTCCACCTTGTTGCTGTAAAACTTTATTTCGGGGCTGTATAAAAGCGTTTCCTTTCCCGCAAAACCCGGAACGACTTTGTCGACGGCTTTGATAAATCCTATGATGTTCGACATGGGTCTGTAAGGCATTCCGGCCGTGATATCGCCGGCAACCGCGTCGGGAAGGGTGGGACGAACGTTACTGCGCATCAGTTCTTTTTCCCAGGTGCGTTTTCCCTCCAGAATGTCGCCGAAACGCTGAACGAGAATCTGCCCGTTGCCCAACATATTCGTCAGTTCGCCGACCTTTCTCGCATACTCGATGGGCCTGTCGAAAGGTACGCGGAAATGGTGCGACGATAAAATCGCAACGTTGGTGTTTTTGGATTTCTTATCCTTGAAACTGTGTCCGTTTACAACCGCGAGGCCGCCCTCGTAATTTTCCTGCGCCACAAATCCGCCGGGATTCTGACAGAACGTGCGCACTTTGTCGTTATAAGGGGGAACGTAACCGATGAGTTTGCTTTCGTACAAAACGTCGTTGACTTCCTCCATAACCTCGTTTCTGCACTCGACCCTGACGCCTATATCGACGACGCCCGCTCTTCTTTTAATGCCGTATCTTCTGCACAAATCGTCCAGCCAGTCCGCGCCGACGCGTCCGACCGCCACAACGGTCTTTTCGGCCGTTATGGCAAACTCTTCCCCGGTTTTGTTGTTTATGAAATTCGCGCCGCGGCAAACGCCGTCTTCGATAATAAGGTCGCCCGCAGACGTATCGAACAGAAGATTCACGCCGTTATCCGAAAGGTATTTTTCGATGCGCGAATATACCTCGTGCGCTTTTTCGGTGCCGAGGTGGCGAATGGGGCAGTCCACGAGTTTCAATCCCGCGGAAATGGCGCGACGACGGATTTCCTTGACTTTTTCGTCTTCGCTGTCCGCTCCCTCGATTTTTTTATCCGCGCCGAAATCGAGATATATTCCGTCGGTGTAATCGATAAGTTCCTGTACTTTATCGTAACCGATAAGTTCGGGCAAATCGCCGCCGACCTCGGGCGACAACGAAAGTTTACCGTCGGAAAACGCGCCCGCGCCCGAAAAACCCGTCGTGATATTGCAATAAGGTTTACAGTTGACGCATTTTCCCGTTTTGTTTTTGGGACACGAACGTCTGTCGATGTTTTTGCCCTGCTCGACGATGGTTATCGTCTTGTTGCTGTTCTCTCTGATAAGTTCGAGAGCCGTAAAAATACCCGACGGCCCCGCTCCGATAATGAGGACGTCGCATCTAGAATCCGCCATATATAAAACTCCTTCGTCCTTCAGACGATAAAATATTATTCCTTTCCGTTAGTATAAATTTCTACGGGTACGCCCGAACCGTTTCTCTTCACTTCTCTCCTGAAAAGCCTGAGAGGATTGAGATACGGACGTTTTGCGTGCTCCCTCGTTGTGGATACAATAATTTTTTCCGGGGAGAATTTCAACGCAATCGGCACGGAAAACTTCGCGTTTTCCCCCGTCGTAAGCGACTTGTCTTCGAGGATTATCGACTCCGCGGGGATATTTCCGCGTCTCATAAGTTCCTCGTACATCGCTTTCGCCTCGGCAATACCCGCTTTCGGATTTGCAAGCCCGCCCGAAAGAATTATTCTATCAGGCGAGATTTCTTTATATAACTTTTCGGCAAGGTCCAGTCTTTTTTTTGCAAGGTCGGACAACGTGCCGTCGTTATTCATTCTGTTTCCCAGAATAACCGCGATAATCATATTTATACGTTTGTACGGCCGTTTCAGGCCTTTCCCTCGTCGGAAGCAACTTCTTTTTCCAACTCGTCCGCAAGCGTTACCGCGTCTGAGGAAGAAACGTCGGCGTTGAGCTCCGCAACGTCCGCGGAACCGTCCGTAAGACTTTCTTCCACGACTTCCGCCGCAAGTTTACGCTTTGCTATTTCGGCGCAGATTTCGTCGTAACGCTCCTCGCTGATGTTGTATTTCTTAAAATAAACGATAAAGCTTACCGCAAGTATCAGCAACGGAAGCACCGTCATCGCAACGATAAGCCATTGCGAAACGCTCGGACTTACGCCCGCTATTATTTCGTTGATTTTCGCAAGTTTGATTTCCTCGCTTGCGATTTGACCCATATTCATGAGGTTTTCCTGTTCGGCAATCTTTTTCGTAACGTTATTTACGCCGAGTATCATAAGCGTGGCGGAAGTAATACCCACGCATATCGCGCTGCCGAGTTTGGTCGTAAAGGGACGGCACGCAAATATTACGCCTTCGTCTCTGAGACCCGTTGTGTATTCGTTATATTCGACGGTATTCGCAACCGAAATCGTAAGCACCTGATAGAACAACGTCTGGCCGAACGAGGCAAACGCGCCGCATAACGCAAGCATTACGAAGATACCTATGCTTCCGCTTACTTTTGTCGCGCCGGTAATAAGACCGAGCACAAGCAACAGAGTGTACCCCGTGAAAATCATACACATCGAAAGTTTGGCAATCCAGCGACGGGAATGCTTTTTCGAAAGCATGGGATAAAAAACAATGATTACGGCAGAAATGCCCGAAAGAATGGTAAACAGCGTTACGAGGAAACCCTGATAACCGAAACGGAAATAAATCCAGTAAGTCGATAAGCCCATCATAATGGCGCTGCCCACACTGTAAAACAACATCGAAATCATAACGGGTTTCAGCTGGTCGTTATGGAAAATGACCTTGAACATCTCTTTCAGCGTACGTTTTTCGCCGTTCACCGTGGCCACGGGGGGCAAGGGTTTTTCTTTAACGACAAGAACCGTCATTATCTGACATGCGATAAACAACGCGCACACAACCGCCGAAATTACTCCGTATGCCGTTACCGCGTTTCCGCCGATTGTGAACTTGCCTGCCGTAAAGAATGGTATAGAGACAATGGCAAGAGCCGCGCCGATGCCGGCGCCGATATTGGCAAGAGTGGCAAGGTTGTTTCTGTCCTGAGGATTGGACGTAAGCGAAGGCATCATTCCCCAATAGGAAATGTCGTTCATCGTATAAGTGATACCCCAAAGGAGATATCCGAAAACGAAAAATATAACGTAATTTTTGCCCGTGAGAGGCACCCAGAACAGCGCCATAATAACCGCAACGTTCGTAATAACGCCCGCTAATATCCACGGCTTGAATTTGCCGATTTTGGTGCGGGTAATTTCGATTAAACTTCCCATGAACGGGTCGTTGCATCCGTCGAAAATACGGCACAGAATCATAATGACGCTGATAGACCCAAACTGTGCGGTTGTAAGTTCTTTCGTGAACAGAATAAACGTAAGCAGATAAGTGTTTACGAGTTGATAGGCCATATCGCGGCCGATACCGCCCATCGAATAGCCCCAGAGGTTACGTTTGCTCAATCTTTCGGTAGAAACAGAATTCTCGGACATAATACTCTCCCTTTTAATCAGCATATACTTTGATTTTACACTAAAGCCGTCGCAAAAGTCAATAATATTCTGCTCATAACGGCCGTACCGACGCTTTTTTCGGCGGCATTTTATTTTTACCGTCCGTGAAATGGCCGTATTATCGAATATTATCGTTTTTTTTTGTAAAAAACGTTTCTCATTTATTATCGTCGATGATATAATACTAATATAATCCCATCAGGAGGAATAAAATGAACGTATTTACGAAAATAGGTTACAGAATTTTCCAGAAATCAATGTGGGTGGTTATGTGGTTCCTTCCCTGGAAACAGAATAAAGGTATTCTTTCGGGCCCCGGTTCCATCAAACAACTTCCCAAATGGATAAAACAGAAAGAGGGTTCCAAAAGCGCCCTTATCGTTACGGACGGCGGTCTTTATAAATTAGGAATAGCCGACCCCATAAAGCAGGCGTTTGAAGACGAAGGCATCAAAGCCGTCGTGTATCACGACGTGGTGCCGAATCCCACTCTCGACAACATCGAAGAAGGATATAAAATGTACAAGGACAACGACTGCGACTTAATCGTTGCGCTTGGCGGCGGCTCGCCGATGGACTGCGCAAAAGGTATCGGAGCGCGCGTAATGCTTCCCAAAAAATCCATACCTCAGTTCAAAGGTCCCATGATGATAACGCTCAGTAAGCCCTTCGGCAAACTTCCTCCCATCGTCGCGATTCCCACAACGTCCGGCACCGGTTCGGAGGCAACTCTCGCCGCTGTAATCAGCAATCCCGAGACGCACGAAAAATATCCCGTAAACGACACGAAAATCATTCCGCGGTACATCGTTATGGACCCCGAACTTACAATAGGGTTGCCCCCTCACATCACGTCTACCACGGGTATGGACGCGCTGACTCACGCGGTTGAAGGCTATATCGGCGGAGAAAATACTCCTCAGACCAAACGCGACAGTATCGAGGCCGTACAGCTTATACACAAATATCTTAAGGTCGCTTACGACAACGGCACCGACCTCGAAGCGAGAAACAAAATGCAATATGCGTCCTATATCGCGGGTCGTGCGTTCACACGCTCCTACGTCGGTTACGTTCACGCCGTCGCGCACACCCTCGGCGGTCATTACGGCGTACCTCACGGTCTTGCAAACGCCGTTATTCTTCCCTACGTACTCGAAGCATACGGAAAGAGCGCGCATAAGAAACTTGCCGAACTTGCCGACTGCATAGGCCTTCAGGGCGCAAACAACGCCGAAAAAGCAAACGCGTTTATCGCATGGGTGCGCGAAATGAACGCGTCGATGAATATCCCCGACAAAATCCGCGCGAAGGACGGAAGCCCTCTCATAAAAGAAGAGGACCTCGACGACTGCATCGCAAAAGCGTTGCACGAAGCCAATCCTCTTTATCCCTGCCCTGCAATCTGGGGTAAAAATGAAATCGAGGCCATCTTCCGTAAAATAATGTAATCCTAAACACTTAAAAACCTCCCGGTTCGGGAGGTTTTTTTATACCCTTTTGAGAGTTTTCAGATAAGTTTTTCTTTCGGGGGAAATCCGTAAACTTTCAGACGCTTTCTTTATCGCCGTATTATGAACGAACGCGCTTTTTATACCGCCCGTTTCGAGATATCGCACGGCTTTGTCGTAATTTTTCGCAAGAGCGGTTGCAAAAAGCCAGGAAACTGCCGTCCCGACGTAATAATCGTCTCCGCGGACGTTTGCGGCAATGCCGAGCGTTTCGTCGATATAGTCGTCTCCGAGAAAATACGACATAAGCGACACTATCGCAAAACGCACCGTAAAATCGTGGTCCGAAGAAATCAGTCCTTTTGCGTACTCAAACCAGAAAGGATGATTTTTGCGCATAAATTTAGAGCGTGCGACGAAAAAGTCGCAGTTTGCCCAATTATCGATTGATGGAAGCACTGCGTCGATAAGTTCTTTTCTCTTTTCGTCACCTACGGGGAGACCCGAAATAATTCCGCACTTTATCAATACGGTTTCGTAGACGTCGTCGGGAAGAAGGGATATCAGTTTTTCGGGGTCGCCGTAATTCCCTTTCAGGGATGCTGCGACAATACCGTCCGCAACCGCGGTTTTAACGCCGACGATTCTTTTTTCGGTATCAATCAGTTTTTTATCGAAGGCGCGTTTTTCGGGCGTCGACGCGTTTTCGAGAGAACGCAGAATCTCATCTTTGACGTCCGTAATCATACCGTCGCCCTTTTATCGACGGGAGGCAATTGCCCGCCGGCGGATGCGTCGCGCTTATAAGTTGCTTTCAGAAGCAACGGCGTCAACAAGGAAGTAACGACTATCAGAAGCAATACGAACGGCATAATACTCGGGTCGACCATATTATAATCGATACCTTTCTGCGTGCATACCAGCACGACTTCCGCTCTGACCATCATACCGATTCCGACGCGCAGACTGTCTTTGAATCCGAATTTTGAAATCAGACCGCCGAGGCCGCATCCGATTACCTTGCCGAGAATTCCCGCCGCTACGAAAGCAAAGCCGAATCCTATAAACTGCGGGTTTATGTGTCCGAAATTGAGGTTTATACCTATGTTTGCGAAAAATGCCGGCGCAAAAATCAGATAACTGCTTACTTCGATGCGCTTGTCTACGTAAGCTCTGTCTCCTATACCCGAAAGCATCAGCCCCGCAAGATAGGCGCCCGTAATATCCGCCACTCCGAAGCACTTTTCGGCGACGTAGGCAAACAAAAAACATACAACGACGCAGAGAATGGGAATACGACGGGTATGCGGATAACGCATGTCTATCCGCTGCAAAATGAATTGCGCAACGTAACCGGCAGACAGCGCCATTGCGAAAAAGCCAATCAGTTTAACTATTACCACCGCCACGTCCGAAGCTCTTCCGCTTCTGTCGAGACTTACCATAAGCGACAGCAGAACGATACCTATTATATCGTCGAGAATAGCCGCCGAAACTATCGACGTGCCCACTCTCGTATTGAGTTTACCAAGCTCTTTAAGCGCGGTTACCGTGACGCTGACCGAAGTTGCGGCGAGTATCGTGCCGTAAAAAAGATTGGACAGTATTCTGCTTCTGTCGACGTTGAAACCGCCGTTGAAAGCGCTTGCGACGAGAAACCCGAAAAGCAAAGGAAATACAACGCCGAGCACGGTAATAATCGCCGACGCTACGCCCGTCTGTCTGAACTGTTTCAGGTCGGTTTCGATTCCCGCCGAAAACATTATGAATACGACGCCGATTTTTGCAAGAAAGGACAATCCCTCCATTGCGGTGGAATTGAACACCGTCTGACCGGGAATGAGTTTTATCAGCCCGAGCAATATGCCGGCCAGCAACATCCCGACAACCTGCGGAAGCCCCAGTTTTTTGAACAGAATCGACATCAGTTTGGACAACAGCAGTATTAACGCCAGAGGCAACAATATTTCGTAATATTCCATAAATAAAGCTACTCTTTTAAAATGATATATGGATTTTATATCTTATTATATTTAATGTCAAGGCTTTAGTTGACGCAAACCTTAAACGGCAAAAAAAATCTGCCGCATCGCGATGCGGCAGATGAATATTTTCTTTATTCGGAACGCAGACACTCCACTGGGTCCTTGTTTGCCGCAATCGCCGCGGGGATAATACCCGCAATAAGGGACAGCAGAAAACTGATGACCACAAGCATAAGTGCAAAATACCAGTTGAGATGCAACAGACTCGGTATCTCGATAACCTTGAAGATAATCACGTTTGCGATATAGGATAACAGATATCCGAACGCAATTCCGAGCACACCCGAGATAAGACCTATAATAGAGGATTCGGAAACGAATAATTTGCTTATGTCGAGTTTTCTCGCGCCTATGCTGCGCAGCACGCCGATTTCCTTTCTTCTTTCGAGAACGGAAGTGTAAGTGATTATCGCAATCATTATCGACGATACGATAAGCGACACGGCGGAAAACGCGATAAGCGCGGTAATCATAGCGTCAGACATCTGCTCGACGTAACTCATTATGGTTTTGAGCATATCGGTATATCTCAGTTCCTTTCCTTCGGAATTGTACGTCGCGTTATCGGCGTAAGCGTCGAATATCTGCAGAATTCTGTTCTTGCCTTCGAGACTCAGCGCATAAACCTCGATACTGTCCGGGTTTTCTATTTCGGCGTATCCGAAGTATTTTCTGAGAAAACCGCTTACAGGTTCGCTTTTTTCGGTTGTTTCGCCGTGTTTCATCTTATCGGCTACTTCCCGGATTTTGGAGAAGTCCGACGTAGCAAGTACTATCGGCGACAGGGAATTGCCTTCGGCGTCCTGCGTTACGGCAGACCTGAACTCAACCTGTGCATTAGGGTCCTCTTTGCTGTTCGTGTACTCGATTTCGCCCGTTTCTTCGTTGAAATCGGACGGCACCTTCTCGTCGGTTCCTTTATAATAAACGCTTTGCAGTTGCGCTTTGACAGCGTCGGACTGCTGGCATTCCGCAATAATTCCTTCGATAAGGGAATGAGGATACCCTATAATGCCGGTAATGGCGGACGCGCTCGCGTTTTTCTTGGGACGCACTATTCCCGACACGCGAAGTTTTATGTTGCAATGACTGTCGATGAATTCGCTGCCGTCGGTCGTGCGCAAAGTGTTTTGTCCGTTATTGTCCTTCGTAAGATAGGTCTTTATGTTTCCGGCGGCGTCGACGTCGAAATAGTCGCAGTCGGCAAGCACTTTATATTCGATTTTTCTTAATTCCTCTTCCGAAAAAGTTCTGTCGAAAAATTCCGTCGTTTCTCCCTCGAGCGCAAACATATCCATAACTTCGCTGGGATGTACGAGACCCGCGGCAAATAACATCATATCCTGAATTTCGTTGTTACCGTCGACGTTGAGAACGCAGTCGTAAACCTTATACGTTCTGCCGTCCTCGCCCGTTTCGACGGAGTATTCGTCACTCGGCCAGCTTCCGCTGATTACGTCGTATTGCTCCTCAAGAATGTTACGGTTAGAAATAAGCTCCGAAAAAGCGGTGAAAGCCGTAAGGTAATCGCTGAACTGCGAGATAAGTTTATTCATCTTATCCTGTATCAGAGGATATGCTTTTGCAAGGTCGGCAAGAAGCGGGTCGATGGAATCGGCAAAGGGATGAACTTTGGTATAATGCACTTTGCCGTCGTCGGACAGAACGTATCTCTTTCCGTCTTCGCCCGTAACGTATGTGTACTCGTCCTTTTCGCTGACGACGGGAATTTTGCGATAGATATTGATGTTGGAAGAATAGTAATTGTATTTTACGTATCCGTCCTCGGGTTTGATGCCCACTTCGGGGTCGTCAAGATATTTTTTGATGCTTCCGAGGTCGTTGGTGAAAAACAATCCTCCGAGAATTTTATCGATACTTGCGCCCTGAAGCAGATTTCCGGCGACTTTATTTACGCCGACGGTCGCGCCCGAAGGATATTTCACGTCCTTGCTCTTTTCCATAAGGACGCTTGCAAGTTCCATAAGGTCGGCGCCGTCTTTCGTTATCGTGATGGGATAAATGGAAAGAGCGCTCTCCTCGGTGTGTTTGATATATTTATTTACGCCCGTCGACAACGCAAGCACAAGCGATATTCCGATAACGCCTATGCTGCCCGCAAACGAAGTAAGAAAAGTACGCCATTTCTTGCTGTAAAGATTTCGGGCGGAAAGACCTATCGTCGTGGCGTCGTTCATCGAAACTTTGCGTTCCTCCCGCCTTTCGTGAACGATTTGCTGATAGGATTTTTTGATTTTCTGCCGTATCGTCTTCTTTTTGCAACCCGAATTCGCTTCTTCTTCGGTCTCGACCGTAACGTCGTCGATATCGTTTTCGTCAATAAGCGGGTCGGTGTCGTCCACAACACAACCGTCCACTATTTTTACGGTACGCGTGCTGTATTTCGCGGCGAGTTCGGCATTGTGCGATACCATTATGACAAGTCTGTCGCGCGCCACCTCTTTAAGAAGGTTCATTACCATTTCGCCCGATTCGCTGTCGAGCGCGCCCGTAGGTTCGTCGGCGAGAATTATGGCGGGATTGTTTACGAGCGCACGGGCGATTGCAACCCTTTGCATCTGCCCGCCGGACATCTGATTCGGCTTTTTATAGGCCTGGTCTTCAAGTCCCACCTTGCGCAACGCTTCCATCGCGATTTTTTCGCGTTCTTCCTTTTTACGTCCCGCAAGCGTCAGCGCGAGCTCCACGTTCATCAGAACGTTAAGGTGAGGAATCAGATTATAGCTTTGAAAAACGAAACCTATCTGCTTGTTGCGATAGCGGTCCCAGTCTCTGTCGTCGAAATCTTTCGTGGACCTGCCGTTTATGATAATGTCGCCGCTCGTGTATCTGTCAAGTCCGCCGACTATATTGAGAAGCGTCGTTTTTCCGCATCCGCTTTGTCCTAATATGGTTACGAATTCGCATTCGCGGAAGTTTAACGTTATGTCTTTCAGTACGTGTATTGTATTTTGTTTTGTAACGTAATCCTTGGTAATGTGTTTTAATTTAAGCATTAAAAACGCTCCTTGGTAAAATTAAATACTATATTATTTTACTAAACGAGTCGAATTATGTCAAGAGATTAACGCGGCGGCAGGGTTTTTTAACACTTGTCACATATCTTGTCCGACAAAACGCTTGTTAGCGGCAATAAACTATGTTATTATTACATTATATTGTTTTCGAGGTCAGATTATGGTAAAAAAACAGTCGGGGTCCGATACCCTGTCAATCGTATGGTTTTTCGTATGTTTCGCATATTCGGCCGTACTTCTCGGCACCGGTCTTAATTCTCTTGCACCGTTTGCGGCGGTTCTTGCGGCGCTGACAGCCGTTATAATCCTTATTCGCGCTCTAATGCGAAAACCCGCTTCGAAGTTAAATCTCGCAACGTATTTTTATACCGTTATCGAATTGTTCGTATATTTTCTCGTATGGGGCGCGGACAATATAGGCAGAATAATCTGGTATAATCTCGTTTTATCGGCAATACCCCTGCTCGCCGCGTCGTTTTTATGCGTTTTCGACAAAAAAACCGCCGAAGGCACGTTCAAACGTTTTACCACGATAGCTCTGTCCGTTACGATGACGCTGTCCGCCGTATGTTACGTTTTCTTTATGTCCCTGCGTGCAAAACCAAACGTCGAAAGTCTTATGAAAGGACACGACGAATATCTTAACGAACTCCGTTCCATGCGCGCAAGCAACGACGCTCCCAACGTTCTCGTAATACTTATGGACGATATGGCTTACTCGGATATCTCGGCGTACAGTTATCTCGGAAGAACCGACGCGACCATACAAACGCCAAACATCGACGCGCTTGCCGACGAAGGTATTTTTATGGAAAACTTCTATGCCTCGGCACCCGTATGCACGCCTTCCCGTTTCAGTCTGCTGACGGGCAGATACGCAACGCGCGGATACATAGACAACGTCATTTTCCCAACCTGTGTGGACAGCGATCCGTACTCAATTACGCACTTTATCAATCCGTATCAGTTCTTAAACAACGTGGACGGTATTCTCGGCGACGAAATTACCATTGCGGAAGCATTGCAGGCAATCGGTTACGACACTTCGTGCATAGGCAAATGGAATCTCGGCGACTACGGCGAATATCTTCCTATGAATCAGGGGTTCGATTATTTTTACGGCAGTTATTACGTCAACGATATGACGCCGTATAACTGGGTTAAAGAAGAAAACGGCGTCGCCACCGAAGTGCGCACTCATTATGAAAATCTCGACCAGTCCGAAAGCACCCGACTGTTTACCGAAGAAGTCAAATCCACGCTGAAAAAATCCATAGACGCAGGCAATAAATTCTTTAATTTCTATGCGACGCCCTGGCCGCACTATCCCATTTTCTCCGACGATAACGGAAATGGTATAGGCGATAAATCGGACGACAGTTACGTTCAGTGCATAGAGGAGTTCGACAAATCCCTCGGCGAAATATTCGATATGCTGAAAGAAGAAGGCGTCTACGACGATACGATGATTATTTTCACGTCGGACAACGGCCCCGGCAGGGAAGGCGTTACGGGCGCTCTCCGAGGCAGAAAAAATACCACTTTCGACGGCGGAATGAAAGTTCCTATGATTGTCAGTTATAAAAAAGGCGTTGCGGACGGAACGCTGAAAGGCGGAGGATACAGGATTGAATCCAGCGCAATGCTTACCGACCTTTTCCCGACGATACTGTCTTATGCCGGCGTCGACCTTCTTCCCTCCGACAGAATTATCGACGGAGTAAACCTTAAAGACCTTTGGAGCGGCTCGGTCGCACCCGATACACGCGTTCACGACGCCCTGTTCTATATGAAAAAAGGAAGCGTTCAGGCCGTGCAGATGCCCGTCGAATTAAACGGCACCGTTTACGATTTCAAATATTACGAAAACGTCCGCACCGAAAACTCGGCGTTTATCGACCAGAAGTATAAAAACTATCTGTTCAATCTGGATACCGACCCCGCGGAGGGCTATAACGTTTCGATGACGCATCCCGATATCGCCGAAAATCTTTACCGCGCGCTGTGCGATTTCAGAACATCGCTTAAAGAAAACAGGAGAGGTATTAAATAATGCCGCCGCTTTCGCTGATGATCAAACCCGCTTCGGGGAAATGCAATCTTCGCTGCCGTTATTGTTTTTACCACGACGTTGCCGAAAACCGCGAAACGCCCGACAAAGGCAACATGTCTTTGTCTCTTCTCGAAACCACGCTTATAAAAGCGTTTAAGTACGCCGACGGAAATCAGATGCTCGTGAATTTTCAGGGCGGCGAACCTTTGCTTGCCGGAAAAGGCTTTATGCGTGCGGCTATCAATATGATTAACCGTCTGAACGTAAAAAAATCGCCCGTGTATCTCGGAATTCAGACCAACGGAACGCTGATTGACGACGAATGGTGCGGGATTTTTGCCGAAAACAGATTTCTCGTCGGACTTTCGCTTGACGGAGACGAAACCGCAAACGAAAACCGCGTCGACGCGGACGGCAATCCGACTTTCGAAAAAGTTTTAAACGCCGCGACTCTTCTCGAAAAACACGGCGTACAGTTCAATATTCTTTCGGTTCTTACCGCGAAAAACGCGATGCGCATAGACAAAATTTACAATTTTTTCAAAAGCAAAGGGTTTAATCAGATTCAGTTTATTCCTTGCCTCAAACCGCTTTCGGGCGATACCGCCGACAACGGATTTTATCTTGACTGCAAAAGCTACGGTGCCTTTCTTCTTACCGCGTTTGCCTTATATCAGAACGATATGAAAAACGGCCGCTACGTCTCGATAAGACAATTCGACAACTTCGTCAGACTCGCCCGTTTCGAACAGGCCGAACAATGCGGAATGAACGGCCATTGCACTCATCAATTCGTCGTCGAGGCCGACGGCTCGGTCTATCCCTGCGATTTTTACTGCACCGACGATTATTATCTCGGCAATATTTCGACGGACGATTTTTCCTCGCTCGAGCACTCTCCCCGCGCGGTTGCGTTTATCCGCGAAAGCCTCGAAATTCCCGAACAGTGTAAAAAATGCGAGTTTTACATGATGTGCAAAGGCGGATGCAAAAGAGAACGGCGCGACCTTGACAAATGCACGGCGTATAAAACGTTTTTCCGTCTCGCGCTTCCCTATCTCAAAAGAATGTATTAAATAATTATTTTACGAATTCCAGTTCGCAAAGCGTTTCCAGCTCTGCGGTGCGAGGAAACATATTGTATGGGGTCACGCCGACGATTCTGAATTTCTCCGACAGAATTTTCAAATCTCGCGCAAGCGTCGCGGGGTTGCAGGACACGTAAATCGCCCTGTCGGGTTCCGCCCTCATTACCGCGTCGAGAACGCTTTTGTCGCAACCTTTCCTCGGCGGGTCAAGCGTTATACAGATTTCAGGCTTTACATTGACGTTATTATTATTTAAAATGCCGTTTACGAGTTCAGGCAAAATTTTTGCGGCGTCTCCGCAGTAGTTTTTTACTCTGTCCGAAAGCCCGTTTTTTAACATCAGACGGTCTGCGTCAAAAACCGCCTCTTTCACGATTTCAACACCGTAAACGGTTGAGTTTTTATGCTCTTTCGCAAGCATTGCGGTAAATATACCTATTCCCGAATAGACGTCGATTATCGTGTCGGCGTCGCTTGTTTTTTTCAACGCGTCCTCGTAAAGTTTATCGCGTATTTCGTCGTTGACCTGTAAAAAAGACAAAGGCGAAAGTCGCGTTTTTATTCCGCGTATTCCGAGTTCGCGCTCCTTCCCGTACAATAGTTTTATTCTCTTCCCCATTATGACGTTGGTGTTACAGGTATTCTCGTTTAAGTAAAGAGCACATTCGAATTTTTCAGAAATAAGTCCGTAAAGATTACGGGCATTCGGCAGCGCTTTGCCGTTTATGACAACGGTAACGAATAAAAAACCGTCCTCGTATCTTGCGACGAGATGTCTCAGTAAGCCTTTTCCCGACTTCTCGTCGTAAACCGACAGTTTGTCGCGGATTGAGGTATCGTTTGCCCATAATTCCACCGTTTTAATCAATTCCGCGGCCCATTCGCCGTGTAGGATACAACGGTCTAGCGGCACGGCGTCGTGCGTACCTCTTCTGAAAAATCCCGTGCGGATTTTACCGCCGTATTCCGTAAACGGCATCTGCAGTTTGTTGCGGTAGCCGTATTCATTGCCGGACACGGTATCGCCAACCGAACACTCAACGCCGGCTTTTCTCAGCGTATTGATAAGAACTTCGCGTTTAAGCTGATTTTCGGCCGTGAAAGAAACGTGTTGCAGCACGCACCCTCCGCACTCTCCGTATTTATAACAAGGCGCGGACGAACGTATTCCGGACGGTCTGATTATTTTGACGATTCGCGCCTCGGCAAAACTCTTTTTTACTTCGGTTATTTTTATTTTACAGAGGTCGCCCTTTGCGGCGTACGGTACGAAAACGGGCGTTCCGTCGATTTTTGCGACGCCTTTACCGTCCGTTCCGAAATCAGTTATTTCCGCAAGATAAGTATCGGTGACTTTCATTATCGCTCCGTTTTTTCTTTATTTTAACACTTTTTCCGAAAATGACAAACCCGATATGTCGCAATCGACGCATTTTTCTTTTCCGCGGCGTTTAGATTTCAAAACGCGTATTCTTATTGTTTAGTATTCTTTACAATATTTGTATGAGGTGATAATATGTCAGCGTCGGCTTTTTCTGAAAGACTTAAAGATTTGCGAATCGACAATAATCTTACCAGCGAGGAACTTGCCCGTAAAATCGGCGTAACGAAAAGCACAATATCGTTTTGGGAAAACAACGTAAACGAACCGAAAGCAAGTTACATCGTTGCGCTTGCAAAGGTTTTCAGCGTATCGGCGGATTATCTGCTGGGGCTTAAAGACACAATCTGAAATGGGCAAAGAGGTATGTATGGACAGACTTGAAACAAAACGCAAAAATGCATTAGTATGGGCTATTGCCCTGTCTATCGGTTTACCTTTGGGAATTTTTATGATTGTCTTCGGTTTTACTCACGGGAAATCCACTCTTGCAATGGCAATCGTGGGAATCGTCGTTACCGTAATAAGTTTTTACGGTACGCCTTTAATCTGGATACGTTTCGGCCAGCTTTCCTATTTTAAAAATCTGCGCAAGGAAATTCTCGAAGGAATCCGCAGCGTAAATATGCTTGCCGGCATTCACAACAAAGCCGCAAAAGAGATGGCTGACGACGTAAAAACTTTAATACAAAAAGGATATCTGAACGGCTACGTAATTCTGGATAACGAAAAAATTATAGATAAAAACGCAATGTCCCGACGCGACTACGAAGCTCTGGAAGCCGAGCGCTCAGGCAATCTCAATCTTGTAAAATGCCCTTTCTGCAACGCCAAATTCGCAATGATTCTCGACGTTGAGGAATGTCCGTATTGCAAATCCAAAATCACAAAAGGAATGTTTGAAACGCAAGTTAAAGCATATAATAAGAAAGATTAAATCTCATTTACAGGATTATATCGGGAAAATTGATGCAGGAAAACAAATACTTTTTGCCGTTAAAAAAGCTCGCCCTCACGGCGTTATTCTGCAGCGTTATTCTGCTGTTGTTCATATGGGTCGAATCGCTTGTGCCGGGCGATAAAAGCGCAATGCAATCCGACGCCATATCGGACAATATCGCCGCGACTTTCGGCGACGACGACAAAGCGCCTGAAATTACTTCGATTACGGCAATAAAAATCGAAAAACATTTCAGAAACGGAACTAACGTTTCCGATAATGCTATTTATAATGGAGATGTGGTAAAATATAAAGCGGTCGTAAAGCCGGAGGGCGCGGACGCGTCGAAGGTAAAGTTTTCAAGCGACGAAAACGGATTCGTTATTGCCGAAAACGGCGAAGCAACCTTTTCGACATGGGGATGGAAACGTTTGCGCGTCACCTCCACCGAGGACGAAAGCGTTTTTTACGACGTCACGGTTTTCTGTTACGGCAACGATACGTCGGGGATTGACGATTTCGAAGTCAAAGTACGCGAATCAGGAAAAGATTGCCCCATTGAAGGCGCCACGCTGAAAAGAGGTAAGGTGTACACTGTGCGCGCCTTTTCTACGGGTGAAAACGTATTTGAAATCGCTATGCCTCTCTTTTCTATCAAGTGCGGCGAAGAAATCGTGAACAACTCAAATACCGTCTTTTATCCGGTTAAAAGCGGTGAAACGTCTGTTTCGTTCGAATTGAAAACCCCCGACGGCACAAGCGTGCGTACAAAAGATTACACCGTTAAAATCAAGGATGACGGCTTTAAAAAACCCGAAAAATTTTCATTTGAAAGCGACAGATTGTCCTTAAACGATGACGGAACGTATTCCCTAACCATGAAAAAAGGCGAAACGATTAAAGTTGATGAAAAAGGCTTGAATTTAAAAGCCTGGGATGCCGATGAAAATAAAACCTCATACTATTATAAAGAATCGTCTTCGAATGATGGAATCGCGCACGCCTATAACATTCACATTCTTGCAAAAAAGCCCGGAAAATGCGACGTAAATTATACATCCGTTTACGATAAAAATGTGAAAATAACCCTTCGCATAACCGTTTTGCCCGTCGGCGATAAAATGTCGATTGTAGGAAACGACCGCTGTATTAAAAACGGCAGTATTTCCCTCTCGGCTTATATCGGCGGAGACAAGACGGAAGACGTAAACTGGCAGATAGTAAAAGACAACGGCGAAAAAGGCAACGGCGAAATCGATCCGAACGGGCGATTTTCGGCAACGAAAACGGGAAAGGTTACCGTTCGCGCAACAAGTATATCAAACCCCGGCCTGACCGCCGAAAAAACCATAACCGTATCGAGATTTTCAACGTTCGCCCTTGCCGTCAGAAAAGGCCTCGGACATTTCGGTCTTTTTGCCATTCTCGGTTTCGGGTACGCCTTTACGTTTTTTATGCTTCTTAAACCACGCTGTCTCGCGCCGTTCGCCGTAGCGTTTTCGGCGTTCGTATCGGCGGGAATTTCCGAAATGTTTCAGCTGCCAGCTTTCACGTCGGGAAGATATTCAACCTGGACCGACGTTCTTATCGACTTTCTCGGCTCGTTAAGCGGTATGGGAGTCGCCGCGCTTATTATAGCCGCAACTGCGATTATCTGGCGGTTTGCACGGCCGGAATCGTTCAAAAATCTTAAAGACGATTTCTCGCGACTGACCTTTAAAACCGCTTTCGCAAGAAAGAAAAAATAAGCGACGCGCTTTCGTTTCAATAAAACAAACGAATTGTACTTATCCCTTCAAACACTTGACTTGCCGCAAGTTTTGGGGTATTATCATATAGCAAAATATTTGCGGACATGGCGGAATTGGCAGACGCGTAAGATTCAGGTTCTTATGAGGGCTACTTCATGCAGGTTCAAGTCCTGTTGTCCGCACCATAATCCGAGTTTTCGCTCGGATTATTTTTTTACAAAGGA
>ENA-OZHM01000007-OZHM01000007.1-human-gut-metagenome-genome-assembly--contig:-NODE-7-length-125311-cov-7.490875_pt1 | contig 125311 bp, 136 predicted proteins | sample MGYA00244047_ERZ653688 | MGnify/ENA primary metagenome ERZ653688 (study PRJEB26926, sample SAMN06165194) | human gut metagenome | biome: ENVO:00009003; feature: ENVO:2100002; material: ENVO:00002003... | reverse complement strand
GACTTCGCAATCGGCTTTTTTCACGTCGTTCGGGATTTCCGCGACGCAGTCGCGGCGGGCTGTGCCCGGGAACCCATACGGCTGACGCGGCGCTTGATAAGTAAACTTAAGCGCTTGCTATTAAACAAATCCCGTCACTCCGACCAAAGCCGATGCGAAAACGAAAAACCGACTTCGCAATCGGCTTTTTTCACGTCGTTCGGGATTTCCGCGACGCAGTCGCGGCGGGTCGCCCGTTAAACAAAAATTTTTTGCTTTTTATGTTTCAAAAAACAAATAAAGGTATTATAATTTAATAAACGAACGAAGGAGGACGTCATATGTATAATTTTACTCACGATATTCCGACAAAGATACTGTTCGGAAAGGGGCAGATTGAAAAACTTACGAAAGAACTTTCGGTTTTCGGTAAAAGGGTGTTGCTTGCGTACGGAGGAGGCTCTATAAAAAAGACGGGGCTGTACTACGACGTTATGCATCGTCTTGAAAAAGACGGATTTACCGTTACCGAATGCAGCGGGATAGAGCCTAATCCGAGAATAGCGACCGTTGAAAAGGGCGTGCGCCTGTGCCGCGAAAACAAAATCGACGCGGTGCTTGCGGTGGGCGGCGGCAGTACGATTGACTGCGCCAAGGCCATATGCGCCGGCGTATATTTCGACGGAGATTTATGGGATATGGTAATGCATCCCGAAAAAATACGGAAAGCGTTGCCGCTTGTCGACGTTCTTACACTGTCGGCGACGGGGTCGGAATTCGACGCGTTCGGAGTAATATCCAATCCCGAAACGCAGCAGAAGATAGGGTCGCCTTTCACCTATCCTTCGGTTTCCATTTGCGACCCGACTTATACTTTCACCGTTCCGGCAGGGCAGACGGCCGCAGGGGCGGCCGATATTATGAGCCATATAATGGAAGTGTATTTTTCCTATTGCGACGATTCCGTCGTCAGCGAAGGCCTTTGCGAAACAATCCTTAAAACTGTCATTAAATTTCTGCCCGCAGCATTGAAAAATCCAGACGATTACACCGCGCGCGCGAATCTTATGTATGCGTCGACCCTCGCCTGTTGCGGAATGCCCGGATACGGCAAGGATTTGTATTCGTGGAGTTGCCACGGAATGGAACACGAATTGTCGGCGTTTTACGATATTACGCACGGGGTGGGACTTGCCATTTTAACGCCGCGTTGGATGAAATACGTTTTAAACGATAAGACTGCAGGAAGATTTGCCTTGTTTGCAAGAAACGTATGGGGGCTGGACGATGACGATGAATTCGCGCTTGCCGAAAAGGGTATAGACGCTTTATACGGTTTCTTTAAAGAAAACGGCATACCGATGACTCTGTCGGAACTCGGAATCGGCACGGAGAACTTTAAAAAAATGGCAGAGGACGCGGTGCTTTACGGAGACCTCGCAAACGCTTTCGTTCCTCTTTCCGCTTCCGACGTCGAAAAGATTTTCGAAGCGTGTCTGTAAAAAAAAGCTAAAGAAAGCACCCCGTTTACGAGGTGCTTTTTTATTTTTAAAATTATAAAAACATTACCGATAACGCGATAAACGCCTGTCCCGAAAAATACGTTGCGATTTCCATAACGGACAACAGACGGTTTCCGCGCCAATCCTTAAAGTAAACGAACGACAATCCCGTGTCGCTTATGAGAAGCAGTATCGAGCCGAGCAACGCCATAATTGCGCCTGCCGATTTTAAAACGACGTATAAATAGCAGGCGGACGCCGCCGTGAATGTTATCGCGAAGGCATATATTCCTATGAATACTCTTAACCAGCCGGGAGTCTGAAATCTGAAAAGGAAGGTGCCGCCGATTGAAATTACGAAAGCCCCCGCGGCGATAATTGCGCACGCATAGTGAAACCCCGCGGTCATATTGTACGCACAGGCAATGCCTATATGTCCGAGCAGGAAGGCCAACATTCCTATGGGGATAAGTCGTTTTCTGTAAACGGGCGTAAGTTCTTTAATACCCAGAAAAACGTCGCCGGCGTGGCAGAACAGAAGCCCCAGAAAAACGGGTACGAAATAGGTAAGGGAGCATGACGGGTTATATGCGAAAGATATTACCGCCACAACGAGGAAAGATAAAGAAGCCACGTATTTTGCAACCATTCCCCAGAATTGTTTATCGAGGGCACGGAAGGCTATGCAACATACCGCGCTTAATATACATATGCCGAAAAAAGCGTAATTCATTTACCACCTCAGGCGTTTGCAAAACGCGCTTTCATGCGCTGTTCGTGGTTTAATATGCGTTTTCTGATACGTAAACTCTTCGGAGTAACTTCAAGCAGTTCGTCGTCGGCGATAAATTCCAGACACTCTTCAAGCGAAAGTTTCTTTACGGGAATGAGTCTCAGCGCGTCGTCGCTTCCCGAGGCGCGCGTGTTGGTAAGATGTTTCTTTTTGCATACGTTTACGGATATATCGCCGAGCGTGGGGGGATATCCGATAACCTCGCCTTCGTATACCATTTCGCCCGCATTGACGAACAGGACGCCTCTTTCCTGCGCGTTGAATAAACCGTACGTAACCGCTTCGCCCGTTTCGAAAGCCACGAGACTTCCCGTTTTCCTTCTGGGGAAATCTCCCTTATAGGGCTGGTATTCAAGGAATATACTGCTCATTACGCCTTCGCCGCGGGTAAGGGTCAGAAGTTCGCTCTTGAATCCGAACAGACCTCTTGAGGGGATGTCGAATTCAAGGCGCATACGGTCGCCTATGGGCTGCATATGAACGAGGTCGCCTCTTCTTGCGCCGACGGCTCCCATTACGGTGCCGTTGCAGTCGGCGGGTACGTCGATAACGAGACGGTCGATGGGTTCAAGCAGGACGTCGCCTTCTTTTTTAAACAGAACTTTCGGTGTGGATACCGCAAATTCGTAGCCTTCGCGGCGCATCGTTTCGATAAGAATGGAAAGATGCATTTCGCCGCGACCCGACACTTTGAAACTGTCGGTGCTGTCCGTGTCCTCCACGCGGAGCGAAACGTCCTTCAGCAGTTCGCCGTACAGTCTTTCTTTAAGGCGCTGACTCGTAACGTACTTTCCTTCTTTTCCGGCAAACGGGCTGTCGTTTACCGAAAAAGTCATCTGAACGGTAGGCTCTGTAATTTTGACGAATTCAACGGGTTCGGGACTGTCGGGCGCGGATACGGTATTTCCTATATTGATGTTTTCGATACCGGATATACAAACAATGTCGCCTACCGACGCGGACGCAACGGGCACGCGCTTAAGGCCTTCTATCTGATAGAGATTTGCTATTTTGCTTTTATAAGGCTGCACTCTGTTGTGCCAGTCGCTGACAACTATCTCGGAGTTTGTTCTGATTACACCCTGTTCGACGCGCCCGATACCTATACGGCCGACGTAACTGTTGTAATCGATTGCCGAGATAAGCAGTTTTGCGGGTTTCGTTTCGTCGCCTTCGGGGCAGGGAATATGGTTGATAATGGTGTCGAAAAGGGGAATCAGGTTTTCGCCTTCGGCGCCTTCCGTCAGCGTGCTCGTGCCTTTTCTGCCACTGCAATAAACTATCGGGCTGTCGAGTTGCTCGTCGGTTGCGTCGAGGTCTATAAGCAGTCCGAGCACTTCCTCGACGACCTCGTGAATACGGGCGTCGGGACGGTCGATTTTGTTTATGCAGATTATGATTTTAAGACCGAGAGACAGCGCCTTACTCAATACGAATCTCGTCTGAGGCATGGGGCCTTCTACCGCGTCGACAAGAAGCAGAACGCCGCTTACCATTTTCAGAACGCGCTCCACCTCGCCGCCGAAATCGGCGTGACCCGGCGTATCGATTATGTTGATTTTAGTGCCGTTATAATGAATTGCCGTGTTTTTGGCAAGTATGGTTATTCCTCTTTCCCGTTCGAGAGCGTTGCTGTCCATAACGCGGTCCTCGACCTGTTGATTCTCGCGGAAAGTGCCGCCCTGTTTAAGCATTTCGTCGACGAGAGTGGTTTTTCCGTGGTCGACGTGGGCGATGATTGCAATGTTTCTTAAATCGTTTCTTTTCATAAAAACACCAAGTATTTGATTTTTGTATTATATACTCCATTTAAAATAAATGCAAGGATATTGCGCGCGAAAGGAAGATTTTTTTGAAAAAACGGCAAAAAAGAAGAGACGGGATAACCGTCTCTCCTGTTCGGTCGTGATTTTAAGGTTATTCTATTTTGTCCGCGTTCGTATCGGGTACGCCCGACCATTTTTTGAAGAAGTTCTTGACGCGAAGCGCGACTATCCAGTCGCCGAGCATGGATATTCCGTGTATGAATAGGAACACTCCAAGCAATATAGTCATCGATATCGCTCCTCCGATAGGATTGAAAAATGCAAGGAATCCGAATATGATTTCGGTTATCGAGGTAATCAGAAGCACCCACCAGTAAGGCACTTTGAATCTGCCCGCCGATATTGCCATCGACAATTCCGAGATTCCCTCGACGATAAACCACATAGCGAATACGAAGGGCAGAAAACCTGCGACGACGTTTTTGTTTGCAAGCATAATAATGCCAATAATCGTGGTAATAATGCCGTCTGCAAGAAGCATTCCGCCGCTTGCTAGTCCCGCTATCGAGAAGAAAGACGCAAGTTCGACTATTCCTATCGCCGTTACGATAGCGCCTACGGCGTAAGCAAGCGTTGATATAGTTACGTCAACCGGCAAAGCAAAGCAGACAATGCCTGCAATTATCATAAGAATACTTGCGATAAACCATAAAACTGAAGTTGATTTTTTCATTTATTTCACCTCTTGAAGCGTATTATAGTCCCGGTAATTAGCAATGTCAAGAGGAGAGTGCTAAAAACTGACGTAAAAACAAAAATGATCGTTTTCTCGAAAAAACCTATCATTTTAATTGTTGTCGTTCAGTTTAAGCAGGAATACTCCTTGTTTCGCCTGGCAGAGAGGGCAGATTTCGGGCGCGGTTTTTGCGGTCGTTTCGTAGCCGCAACCGGCGCATTTCCATTTTACCGCGGCGGGTTTTTTATACAGAGTGCCCGTTTTCATCTGGTTATGCAGGTCGGTGAAAAGCATATTGTGGCAAGTTTCGACCTGAATAAGGTTTTTGAAAAGACCCGCGATATCGTGAAAACCCTCGGCTTCCGCCGTTTTCATATATTCCGGATAAATTTTGTCGGCTTCGTTTTTTTCGTCTTCGGCCGCAAGCGCAAGATTGTCTTCAAGGTTCCATTTTTGTTTGAAGGGATACCCGCTTGAAATATCGATGTTTTCGATGACGTTCTTATCGGCGGTTTCGATAAAGGAATAAAGCATACGCGCGTGATTGAATTCCTGATAAACCACTTTGTCGATGATTTCCGCAAGCGAGGCGTATCCTTCGTTGCGTGCGCCGTATTCTATAAACTTGTATCGGACGTGCGCCTGACATTCTCCCGCAAAAGCTTTTGCGAGGTTCAAGAAAGTTTTGCTGTTTTTCAAATCGTTTTTCATATTTACCTCCGTGAAAATTATTAACCGTTTTCAAAAAAGCATACCTCTGCGCTTTCAAACCAAGAAAGAATGTGATATACTGATTTCGTTTATGAGATATTTATTTTTCGACATCGAATGCAGCGAAGGCAAAAGTATGTGCAGTTTCGGTTACGTGCTGACCGACGAGCGTTTCGGAATTACCGCAAAAGAGGACGTTTTAATGAATCCCGAAGCAGTATTTCACACGGGCGCATGGGGCAGGAAAAACAGGGAAGCGTGTCCCGGAATCGAGATGGCGTATCCGAAGGAGACTTTTCTGAAAAGACCCCCGTTTCCTGCCTTTTACGATAAAATTAAAAATCTTATCGAATATCCCGACCAGAAAGTTATCGGGTTTTCGCATAAAAACGATACGGTGTTTCTCGATAACGCCTGCAAGCGTTATCGTCTGCCTTCGATAGATTACGAATTTATAGACGTTCAGAACGTTCATAAAGATTACTATAATCTGGTAAATCCCGCGTCGACCGAAAAACTCGTCGAGGAACTGAATCTGGACGTCGGAAAATACGTGCCGCACAAAAGCGACGACGACGCCGAAGTGTCTATGCTGCTTACCGAAAGTTTTTGCAGGAAGGAGGGCTTGTCTCTGGACAGGCTTGTGTCGTTATATCCGAATTGTATGGGAGTTCATAAGAACTATAACACGGTTTATCTGTTCAAAACGCGTGCAGAAACGCTTATTGATGCAATAAACAAAAACAGCACTTCCAAAAACAATACTATGACGAACAACAATTTTTCAAAATACAGACGCTTTTTGTCGGATATAATTACAGACGACGCCGTCGAAAAAACTCTTGCGGGAAAGAGGGTTGCCGTTAACAGGGAATATTTCGAAAATCATTTTCGCGAGATGTTGCTTATAGCGCAGGCGGTTATGGACAGAGGCGGCGTAATCGAGCCGCACGCCGGAAGAGCGGATATTTTCGTCGGACCTCCTTCGGACGAGGAAAGAAAAGCGCTGGCGGCGGCAGAGAGAAAGGGCAGGAAGGTTTCTGAAATAACCGTAAAACAACTTTTCGAAATGCCGGACATCGCTGACGGCGATAAATGCGTCGTGCGCGAACAATACGGGGAGAAATTATGAGTAAAACTAAAATTGCGATTACGGTAACCGGCGCGCTTATCGCGATTGCGGCCGTCGGCATAGGAATATGGTTTGGCGTCGTGCGCGCGCATTCGTCGAAATACAATCTGATTACGCTTAAAAACAGAGAATTGCCCGCTCCGCAGAAACCGACGGAGGACGCATTCGTTCAACTCTCGGACGTGAATATGCACTTCGTGAAATACGGCGAGGGCGAAAAAACGGTTATTTTGCTACACGGCAACGGAGGCAGCGCAAAATCGCTTTCTGAAGCGGCAGCTTACCTTGCAAACGAATATACCGTATATTGCCTCGAAAGCAGATGTCACGGTCAAAGCAGCGACCCGGGTGTCATAACTTACGACCTTATGGCGAAAGACGTTTACGAATTCATAAACGCAAAAGGACTTGTTAAGCCTTTCGTTATGGGACACAGCGACGGCGGAATGGTCGCTCTTGCGGCGGCGTCGCATTATCCCGATCTTCTGGGCGCGGTTATTTCGTGCGGTTCAAATTCGAATCCTGAAACGCTGAAATCCTTTTTCCGAACGAAGGTAAAAATAAACAACGCGTTCAAGAAAGACAAACTGAACGACCTTATGCTTACGCTTCCCGATTTTACGCCCGAATTTCTTGGCAGAATAACGGCGCCCGTTCTTGTCGTTGCGGGAGAGTTCGACATAATGCCTTTGTCCGACACGGTGTATATTCACGACAATATCGCAAACAGCGAAATCGCAATAGTAAAAATGGCAAACCACAGTTCGTATATGTCGCACGACGGGAAGCAGGCATACGCACTGGCTCACGATTATTTTTCGAAAATACAGGGAAAGTAATATTATTTTAAAAACTAAACCGCCGTGCTGCGGCGGTTTAGTTTTTCATTCGTTGCTCAAAAAAGATTTCAGTTCATCGGACGACGGATTGTTCAGAATTGCGTCGGGCGCGCCTCTTTCGGCTATTTTACCGTCGCTTAAAAACAGTATTTCGTCGGCAATTCTTGCCGCCTGATTGACCGAATGCGTGGCAAATATGACTGTCGGCGCAAATTCGTCGCAATAATTCCGAAGGATTTTTTCGGCGATTGCGGTTGCGCCCACGTCCATTGCGGAAGTAGGCTCGTCAAGAAGAAGAAGTTCGTGTTTGTTTGCAAAAACTCTGCACATAGCCATTCTTTGAGTTTCGCCGCCCGAAAGTTTCAAAGCGTTTTTGTTTCTCAGTTCCCACAGCCCCATATCCCTTATAATTTTGTTGCATCTGTTTTTGAAATACAGCCGTTTTTCCCGGCTTTTCAGACGGGGAAGGCCGGGACAGGCGACGTAAACGTTGCGCTTTAAAGACAGGTTGAAAGCGTAACTTGTCTGCGCCATATAGCATACGGTATTGCCGTCAACGGGAAAATCCGTCTCAAAAAACGCGCCCTTGTCGGGCTTTATCAGCCCGCCGATAATTTTGAGCAAAGTGGATTTTCCCGACCCGTTGGAGCCTATGACGGCGTAGCGTTTCCCTTTTTCGAAAATCAACCCGTCGACGTCTAATACGACCTTTTTATCGTATGTTTTTCTGCAAGACAGATTAAGCATTTCTTTTTCGTTTAAGACCGAACTGCAATACCGCCGCCGCACAGTTTACGCCCAGCGATATGAGCAGAAGGATGAAACCGAGGGCAATGGCCATCGAGAAATCGCCCGTATTGTAGTTCAACGCGATTGCGGTAGTCATTACGCGGGTTTTGTAAAGAATGTTTCCGCCTACTATCTGCACGGCGCCGACTTCGGATATTGCGCGCGCGAAAGCAAACAGATATACCGCTACGAGCTGATATTTGCTTTCGCCGATAATCAGCAGAAGTTTTTTGAAAGGATTCGCGCCTATACCTTTTAAAGTGGGAAGAGCGTTTTTTACGACGGGTGAAAGGACCGTTTCGGTCATTCCCGCAACGATAGGCGTTATCAGCACGACCTGGGCGATAATCATAAGCTTTACGGAATAGATTAGTCCCAGACTGCCGAAAGGGCCCGTCCCCGAAAAAAGTACGTAAACGATAATGCCCACGACGACGGGAGGCAGTCCCATAAGCGTACGCATAAACGTTACGACAATTCTTTTTCCGGGAAATTCGTTGAACGCAACGACAAGCCCGATAAGCACTCCTATAAGGAATGCCGTTATCGAACTTGCAAACGACATTTCAAGCGTCGTATTTACGATGTTTTTAAGCATCGGGTCGTTGTTTTGCATCAACCGCAATGCTTTTTCCCACGCTTCTTTCAAAATCCGACGCCGTTACGCGGCATAACCGCTCATAAGATAGAACAGACTGCCGCCGTAAGAGGTTTCGCCGTAGAAAGCGATTAAAGCCTTTGCGTGTTCGCTCGTCATCCAGTTTACGAACACGTCGGCCGCCGTCGTGTCGATTTTGACGGTGCCTGCGGGCAACGCTTCGCCCGTGGTGGACGAAACGAAAGGAGCGTCGGGTTTTACCGCGAGAATGGAATAAGTGTTTTTCAAATCGTTATCCGTCTCGTACAGTATCTCGAGGTCGGGCAGTTTGTCGCCTTCGGGATTGTTTTTGTACGACAGGAAAGTCGCCTTGTCGGTAAGAACGTATGCGTTTTTCTCTTTTGCCATAGTAAGGCAGGCGCCCATTCCCTGTCCCGCGCTGTAATACCAGCCGTCGGGATTTGCCGACGAATTGAGAATTTCCGAGGGGATATTTTCCACCTTATTGTCCTTCAGTCCGACGGATTCGGGCCACAAAGTCCATTCTTTATTGTGCGTGCCGCTCTGGTCTCCGCGAGAGATAAACGGTTGTTTCGCGGACGCGATATTCGCAAAAGCGTCCTTGACGGCGGCGGCGGATTTTGTGCCTGCGGGGTCGGACGAGGGTCCTACGAGTACGAAAAAGTTGTACATAAAGGAAACTCTTTCGGAATTATAGCCGTCCACGACGCGCGCGAATCCCTGAGAAACGAATTCCTCTTCGGATTTTTTGGAATGAACGAGTATGACGTCGGCGTTTCCGTATTTAGCCGCGTTGATTGCGGCGCCGGTGCCTGCCGACGAAATTTCCCATCTGTATCCGGTGTCTTTTTCGAAATAGGGCTGAAGATAAGCCATAAGTCCGCTGTCGTTTACCGAAGTCGTCGTTGAAATGCGGACGATTTTGGCGGACGCGTCACCGTTATTGCCGGGTTCTTCGGGCGTGCAGGCGACGAAGGCGAGGGTTGAAAGCGCAAGCGTAAGCACAAGCGCAAGCGCAAGAAGTTTTTTGTTACGGTTCATTTTTTTCCTCCTTTCCATAACGGGAGGCATATCCGTTTTCGGATACACCCTATCGTTCCGCAAGCCGTGGCGGGCGCTGTAGGTTTACGGAATCGGATTAAATTTATGATAACACTTATTTTGTGTTTTGTAAATACATTTTTTTGACGCTCGTATAAAAAAATATAGACAAACGTTGCAAAGGTATGTTAAAATAATATCATACAACATACGCGACTTTTTAACACATATACTTAGTTTGTCATACTACTTAGTCGATAGGAGGGGAAAATGTATTGGATTGACAAAAACAGATGCGCTGATTGCGGATATTGCAATTATGTTTGTCCTTTTGACAGTTTAGTTCATCACGTAGACGAAAAATACTGGGAAATCGACCGCGAAAAATGCAAACAATGCGGTCAGTGTTTCGACGCGTGCATAACGGGCGCGGTTTTATGCGAGCCCGGTCAGAAAAGGGTCGATACCATTTTTATCAACGATAACTGCATAGGCTGTTCCCTGTGTTCGAGGGCTTGTCCCGTCGGAGCGATTGACGGCGTAATCAAGCAGAAGTTCAGAATACGCGAGAACTTGTGTATCAGGTGCGGTTTCTGTCTTACGAAATGCAAGAAAGACGCAATAACCGCCACTTATAAAAAAACGTCAGGGGGAGGTGCGAAATGAGTACGGAATTTTGCGGATACTGCGGAAAAGTAATAAAAATCGACCTTACTTCGCAAACGGTGTCGGAATATCCCTTTTCCGATAAAGAAAGAGAAATGTTTCTCGGCGGTAAAATAATGGCGGCGAAAATCGTCTACGACCATATCGATAAAAAAATCGACCCGTTTTCGCCCGAAAATCCCATTGTGATTTCGACGGGCCCTCTTAATGCACTCGGCGCGCCGTGTTCGTCGCGGTTCAACACCTCGACGATTTCGCCTCTTACGGGTTACTACACTTCGTCCAACTGCGGAGGTAATTTCGGAATGTCGCTTAAAAGAGCGGGATACGACGCCGTGATTATAGTCGGTAAATGCGCCGGAAAAACTTATCTTCGGATAACCGCGGACGGCGTCGAATTCAAGGACGCAACGCCTTACTGGGGTATGAAGACGGGCGAGGCGCAAAGCGCGATACCCGATAAAGGCGAAAAATTCGTCATCGGACCCGCGGGCGAGAATCTCGTACGCTACGCCTGCGTCGTAAGCAACGAAAGGGCTGCGGGTCGCGGCGGAGTAGGCGCCGTTTTCGGCTCGAAAAACCTTAAAGGCATCGTGGCGTACGGAAACGTCACGCCCAAAATATACGACGTCGAAGGGTTCAAAAAAGTCAACGAGGAATGGACGGCCCGTCTTAAAAAGCATCCTACCACGGGCGTTCAGTTGCCCGAACTGGGTACGGCCGGGCTCGTTACCACCATGCACGCCAAAAACATGCTTGCGACAAATAATTACCGAAGCGGCAAATACGATAAGTTCGAGGACGTCTGCGGCGAAACGCTGAAAGACGATTATCTTGTAAGAAACAGCGGTTGCGTAACGTGTCCCATTCGTTGCGCCCGGGTCGTCAGGGTCGAAGATAAAGAGGTAAAGGGTCCCGAGGTGGAAACCATAGGCCTTTTCGGTCCCAATATTTTGAACAACAATCTGCAAAGTATTCTGGACTGGAACTACGAAATGGACGAACTCGGCATGGATACCATATCGTGCGGCAACACGCTGTCTTTCGCGATGGAACTCAACGAAAAAGGAATGTGGGATAACGGATTATCCTTCGGTAAAACCGACAATATTTCGGAAATTCTCGACGATATAGCGCACAGACGCGGCGTGGGAAACGAGCTTGCCGAGGGCAGCAAACGACTTGCGGAAAAATACGGCGGAAAGGAATTCGCAATGCAGGCGAAAGGTATGGAACTTGCCGCGTACGAACCGCGCGGAGCTGTTGGACAGGGGCTCGGATATGCCGTCGCGAACAGGGGAGGATGTCATCTTAACGGCGGTTATCTTGTTGTTCTGGAAGGGCTCGGACTATCCGTCAATCCGTATACGACGCACGGAAAAGGCGCTTTATGCGCAATGTTTCAGGATTTAATGGAAGCGTGCAGCGCGGGAGGCAACTGTCTGTTTACCACGTATGCGTTTTTCCCGATGTTTCTTATGAGTAAGCCCAACGGCGTCGTTACGAGAATAGTCAATAAAGTTATGACGGAGCTCGGGCTTGCGGTCAGACTTATTCTTCGCATTCCGACGGCCGTCGCTATACATATGCCTTTCAATATGCTTCCTCATACGAAAGCCATCGAAAAGGCCACCGGAATGAAAATGAATTTCGGTAAGTTTTTAAGAATAGGCGAAAGAGGTTATAACCTCGAAAGACTTATCGACGTGAAACTCGGCGTGAGCGCAAAAGACGACGACCTTCCCGAAAGACTGAAAAGCGAATTGCAGATTGCGACTAATCCGAAAAGCCGCGTTCCTCTTGAAAAGTTGCGCGCAAAGTATTATAAGGCGCGTTTCTGGGATAAAGACGGCCGTCCTACGAAAAAACTCATAAAACGACTGGGACTGGAGGCAAAAAATGGTTAACGTAAAATTTTTCGGCACCGCCCGCGTTAAATTTCAGACCCGTTCGCTCGACGTCGACGCGGACGACGTAAAAACGCTTATCGAAAAAATCGCAAAGCATTTCGGCATAAACGAAAAAGACCTTAAACAGTTTCTCGTTTACGTAAACGAAAAAAACATAACCGAACTGAAAATGTATAAAACAAAACTTGCGGACGGAGACACCGTAATGTTTCTTTCTCCCGCGTCGGGGGGCTGAAATGCAAAGATTGAAAGGGAAAGCGGTCGTTATCGGCCTCGGCGGGCTGGGTGGATACGTCGTTGAGGAACTTGCCCGTCTAAACGTCGACGAACTTGTTCTGATAGACGGCGATTCGTTTACCGAAAGCAATATGAACCGACAGATAGGCGCGACGTTTTCCGCACTCGGGAAAAATAAAGCAGAAGTAACGGCGGAAAGAGTGAAGGACATAAGTCTTTCGAGGGTGGTTTGCGTGCCCGAACGGTTTTGTAAAGAAAACGCTTCGGTTATCGACGGCGCAGATATTGTCATCGATTGCGTCGATAACATAAAAACCCGCCTTCTGATAGAAGAGGAGTGCGAAAAACGCAACAAGGTTTTAATACACGGGGCGGTAGACGGAATAATGGGGCAGTGTATGATATGCTATCCCGGCGAACGCAGGCTGCAAAAACTGTATGACAAAAATACCGAGGTAACCCATAAAACTTATTCTTTCGTAGTTGCGCTCGTAGCCTCGATTGAGGTTGCGCTTGCATATTCGGTCCTGAAAGGAGAGGACGAGGATACGCGCGATAAACTGTTTATGGTAGACCTCGAGGTTATGGAAACGAGGGTGATAAAATTATGAGAAATCTGGCGGTACTTGTAGCAAGCGACAGTTGCGCCCGCGGCAATCGGACGGATAAAAGCGGGAAAGCGATAATTGAAGTTATGTCTGCCTTAAATTACGAAATCGCAAGTTATGATATCGTATCTGACGATATAAACGCTTTAATCGGCAAATTGAACGAATATGTTGAGAAAGAAATAAATCTTGTGCTTACCACGGGAGGCACCGGATTTTCGCCCCGCGACAATATGCCCGAGGCCACCCGTGCGGTGATTGACAGAGAGGCTCCCGGGATTGCCGAGGCCATCAGATTCAAATCGTTTGAAAAGACGGACAAGGCCATGCTGTCGCGCGCAGTGTCGGGAATAAAAAACAAAACTCTGATAATAAACTTACCCGGCTCCGAGAAGGCCGTAAGAGAAAGCCTGGACGTAATAACCGGTCCGCTTTCTCACGGATTAGATATACTTCTCGGCGAAACGGGAAATTGCGGCGAAGGCGAAAGAAAATGAAATTTTTTAAAGTTACCAAAGAAGAGGACGCCCGGAAAACCGTCGGGGATGCCCTTGAAAAAGTCGCGCTTGCGACAGAAAGAATCAATCTTTCGGAAGCTTGTTCGTCGTGCCTTGCCGAAGACGTTTTTTCCGGCGAAAAATATCCCGCCTACAATCGCTCGACCGTAGACGGATACGCGCTTGACGCGCGGGACGCTTACTGTGCGTCCCCATCCGTGCCCGCCCTTCTTCGTTATAAAGGAAAAATTGCAATCGGAGAAGACGCCTCCGTTGTCGTAAACAGGGGCGAATGCGCCGCAGTTGCGACAGGCTCGGTTATGCCCGATGGCGCCGACGCCGTCGTAATGATCGAGAACGCCGGGGAATTCGGCGACGATATCGCGGTATACGCTCCCGTTACCGCGGGGGCGAACGTCGTAAAAAAAGGAGAGGAACTTGACAAAGGGTCTCTTATCGCGACCCGAGGGAAAACGGTAACGCCTCTTTTACAGGGGGTGTTCGCCTGCGTAGGCATAAACAAAATCCGCGTTTACAAAAAAATACGCGCCGCGATAATTTCCACGGGCAACGAGCTCGTGGACGTTTCGCAAAAGGCCGAACACGGGAAAATCCGCGACGTAAACACGCGTCTGCTGACGGCGTCGTGCGAAAGGGACGGATTTGAGGTGTCGTATACGGCCCGCGTTTCCGATGACGAAAACGCAATAAAAAAGGCGATAAAAGAGGCTTCGGAATCGTGCGACCTGATATTAATAAGCGGAGGCAGTTCGGTTGGGGCGAAAGACCTGACCGAAAAGGTTTTGTCCGAGGGGGAAATTATTTTGCACGGTCTTGCGATGAAGCCCGGTAAACCGACGATTATCGCAAAAATTCACGGCGCTCTCGCCGTAGGACTTCCGGGGAATCCGCTTGCGGCGCTTATGGTATACGAGGAAATAATAGCCGGCGCAGTGAGGAACGTTCGAGGTATGGTAAAACATAAGTTTTTCGCCCGTGCCGAGACAAATTTCGCATCCGTTCCGGGCCGTACGACATTGCAACTCGTACGCGCGTATTTCGACGGAGAAAGTTATGTCGCGCAACCCGTATTTTTAAAATCGGCAAATCTCGTAACTGCGCTTAAAGCGACCGGCTACGTAAAAATAAGTCCCGATACGGAGGGAATAAACAAAGGGGAAATGCTTGAGGTAATACCTTTCGGATTATGAGAAACGCTTATATCGACAACAACGAATTCGAAACGACGCTTAAGGATTATCTGTCGGAGATAAATCCACTCGGCAGCGAAAGAATACAAAGCGCCCGTTCGGCGGGCAGAGTTACGTCCGCCGCCGTATACGCGAAATTATGCGACCCGTGTTACAACGCGTCCGCGATGGACGGTATTGCCGTAAAGACGGAAGATACCGTCGGTGCGAGCGAACTTAACCCCGTGACGTTAAAAAAAGGAAGTTTCGAATACGTTAATACGGGCGGCGTGATAAGACCTCCTTTCGACAGCGTGATTATGATTGAAAACGTAATCGTCAGGGGCGACGACGTGGAAATCACGGCTCCCTCTCATCCCTGGCAACACGTAAGAGCGATAGGCGAAACGGTAGTAGCGACGGAAATGATTATTCCTTCGGGCAGGAAGATAAGGCCGGTGGACATCGGTGCGATACTTGCCTCGGGCAACGACGAAATTTCCGTTTTCCGTAAACCGAGGGGGGGTATTATCCCCACGGGCGACGAAATGGTGGAAAATTCCTCCGAAGTAAAAGAGGGTAAACTCATCGAAAGCAACAGCCGCGTGTTTGCCGCTCTGATAGAAGAATACGGCGGAATCGCCCAAAGATACGCTATTGTTAGGGACGACGAAAAACGTTTGCGCGATGCCGTAAAAAAAGCGGTCGCCGAAAACGACTTCGTAATCGTAAACGCAGGTTCGTCGGCGGGGACGAAAGATTTTACCGCAAGAGTAATCGGGGAAGAAGGAGAGGTCTTCGCCCACGGTCTTGCGATTAAACCGGGAAAACCCACGGTGCTGGGAATAATCGACGGAAAACCCGTAATAGGAGTTCCCGGTTATCCCGTATCGGCTTATATCGTTATGGATAAAGTCGTAAAAGCGGTCGTTGAAAAACTTACGGGGCTTTCTCATTCGGAACGGCCGAAAATCGAGGCGACGCTTACGAACAGGATAGTTTCTTCACTTAAAAGCGAAGAGTTTGTAAGAGTAGCGATGGGCTATGTGGACGGCGGTTATTTCGCGACTCCCCTCGAAAGAGGAGCGGCGGCCGTGATGAGTATGGTCAAGGCGGACGGTTTACTTACGATAGACAGAAACTCGGAGGGCGCGGAACAGGGAGAAAATGTCCCGGTCGAATTGCTTCGCGATGAAAGAAGCATCAGACGCAATCTCGTAATCTCGGGAAGCCACGACGTGGTGATTGACGTAATAGGAAACGCAATGGACGTCGTATCTTCGCACACGGGAAGTATGGGGGGAATTCTGGCGATGAAATCGGGCGCGGCGCATATTGCGCCGATACACCTTCTCGACGCGGAAAGCGGCGAATACAACGTGCCGTTCGTCAAAAAATATTTCGGGTCGGGAACGATGGCGATTATAAAAGGTCTAAAAAGGACGCAGGGTTTTTTCGTACGTAAGGGCGAACTGCCGGATTGTTCCGTAGATAGTCTGAAAGAAGGAAAGCTCGTTTTCGCGAACAGGCAGAACGGCTCGGGCACGAGAGTGCTGTTCGATTATCTTTTAAAAAAAGCAAATATCGACAAACGGGTTATTCCCGGATACGACAAAGAATATACGACTCATCTTGCAGTTGCGGGCGCGGTAAAAAACAAAAATGCCGATTGCGGTCTGGGCGTTTTTTCGGCGGCATCGATTATGGGTCTCGATTTCATACCCGTCGCCGAGGAACGCTATGATTTTCTGGTGCGCCGCAATATGCTCGATGACGAGAGAGTACGTGAATTTATCGGAATACTTAAAAGCGATTATTTCAAAAACGAGGTGCTGAAACTCGGCGGTTATTCGACGGAAGGCACGGGCGATACGGAGATTATCTGACATGACGGACAATTTCGGCAGACAAATCGACTATATGAGAGTATCGCTGACCGACAGGTGCAATTATCGGTGCGTTTACTGTATGGGAGACGACGGAATCGAAAAAAAATCGCATGACGATATACTGTCCCTCGAACGGGTCTTCGACGTAATACGGGCTTTCGTCAACGTCGGCGGAAAAAAAATACGGTTTACGGGCGGCGAGCCTTTCGTCAGAAAGGGGGCGGCGGATTTAATACGAAAAACAAAATCGTCGTTTCCCGGTTGCACGGTCGCAATTACTACCAACGGCGTTTTCTTGCCCGCATATATCGAGGAAATCAAAAACAGCGTCGACGCAATCAATATCAGTATCGATTCTCTCGACCCCGACGTATACGCACGGGTTACGAGAGGAGGAAGGCTTTCGGACGCATTGGAAGGATTGCGCGTCGCGAAGGAAAAAACATCTGCTGAAATCAAAATCAACGCGGTACTGATGAAAGACGTCAACGACAAAGAAATAAGGGCGTTTGCGGATTTCGGGCGCGAGCGCGGGGTACGCGTCAGGTTTATAGAGACGATGCCTTTTCGCGACGACGCCTCTCTTAAAAAATATATGATATCGTCTGAAAAAATTATCGGCGAATGCGGCCTGATTTTTCATGAAAACGACAATAACGCAAGATATTATTTGTTTCCGGACGGTGCGGAAATAGGTTTTATAAGCGCGCTGTCCGATAAATTCTGTGCGGATTGCAATCGAATCCGACTTACCGCCGACGGAAAACTGCTGCCTTGCCTGCACGGCAACCGTGAAATCGATTTGAAACCGTATTTTGATGATAACGATATCGAAAATGCATTTAAAGTTGCGATTATGCAAAAACCGAAGTCGCATAACATAGACAGAGGAGATTTGCAGCAAAGAAGCATGAACAGCATCGGAGGATAAAATGGAACTGACTCATATTGACGAAAAGGGCGCGAAAATGGTTGACGTGGGCGCCAAGGACGTTACGAAGAGAACGGCAAGGGCAAAAGGCGTAATAACGGTATCGCCAGAAACGGTTGATTTGCTGATTAACGGTAAAACGCCGAAAGGAGACGTTTTTAACACGGCAAGAGCGGCGGGTATATTTGCGGCAAAAAAAACGGCGGAACTGATACCCATGTGTCATAATATTCCGCTTGATTGCGTAAGCGTGGATTTTACCGTTTCCGATTGCGCCGTCGAAATCTCGGCGGAGGCAACGGCAGTTTATAAAACAGGCGTCGAGATGGAGGCGCTTACCGCAGTAAGCGTTGCGGCGCTCACCGTTTACGATATGCTGAAAGCTGTCGACAAATATATGACGATAGGCGAGATACGACTGGTTTATAAGGCCGGCGGGAAAAGCGGCGTTTTCGAAAGGAGCTGATATGGCGAAAGTAATTGCGGTTAACGTCAGCGAAAGGAAAGGCACGGTAAAACATTCCGTCGACAGCGTGGAGATGAAAGAGAATTTCGGCATAATCGGCGATTCGCACGCCGAAGAAGGAAGTATCAGACAGATAAGTCTTCTCGGTACCGAAAGCATAGAAAAGATGAAAAAACTCGGAATAGAGGGGCTTTGCAGCGGTAAATTTGCCGAAAATATCACTACCGAAGGGATTGTTTTATACAAATTGCCCGTAGGAACACGGCTCAGAATAGGAGAAACGTTGCACGAGGTCACCCAAATAGGCAAAAAATGCCACGCGTCCGACGGTTGTGAAATCGCACGCGTTTCGGGGAAATGTATTATGCCGAAAGAGGGTATATTTACGAGGGTTCTTAAAGGCGGCGTCGTAAGAGCGGGTGACGATATCGAAATCGTGTAACGAACGAGTGAAAAAAAACGGCGCGTGGTGCGCCGTAATTTTTTAACGTTCAGATAAGTTTTTTCGTTTTCTTTTTCCAGAACAGCCTGTAATAAATATTGCCTCTGGTAAATGCTATTTGTTTGTTTTTTGCGTCGGCGAGTTGTTTCATAACAAGTCGCTCGTCCTCTTCAAACGCGCTTTCCGACAAAATTTTTCTATTATCCGCAGAAGCGGTGACGTAGGCGTCTATCCAGTTTTTTTCCATAGAGCGTCCCTCTTCTACAAATTCGTCGGGAGAGAGAGTTCCGCTTATGAAATAGCGCAACATTTTTTCGCGCAGCAACCAGAAGTCTTTACCTTTCTTATCCTCGCCCTCGTTCGGGACAAACTGATTTTTTCCGAAAGGAACGGGCTTGAAAAGATTTATACACGGCATCGAGGCGCCCGTTGCGAAATACAATCCGTCGCGTCCGTTTATTTCTGCCGCGTAACTGGCGGTCGTATTGTCCCCGACCAAACCGCCGGCGTGCATGCAGATACTGCCCACTTCGGCAAATCCGTCTTCGGCGCCGCCCGAATGAGAACGCAGAATATCGATAAAATCGCTTACGTCGGGATTTTTTGCGCCAAGTTTTGCTATTGCCGTCTTGCGGCGTTCGCGCCCTTTTGCAAATTTCGTAAAAACGGGTTCGGAATAGCATTTTACAAAGTTAAAGTCCTTTTCCGATTTGCACCAGTGACGTCTTACCGCATTTGCGACAAGGTCCTCGTGGCAGGCGTCGTATTCCTCGAGGCAGAGACAGTTGGAAATTGCGAAGTATTTTTCAACCTTTTTGTATACCCAGTATTTGCCTGCTGTTTCGAGAACGTAGGCGTCGGAATTGTCGGCAATAAGAAAAGAGTTGTGATAAAAAAACTTTTTCGAGTAACCGCAGTTTCCGCCCTGCAGGTATTCGGAGAGCAGATTTATAAGATAATCGAGAGCTTCTTTTGCGGTGCGGCATCTTTCAAGAGCAAGGCGGAGCATATCCATGCCCGTAATGCCTTTGCCTTTAAAATATTTTTCGCGCGTGAACACCGCTTCGTTGCCGATATTCAGTCCGAACTCGTTAAATCCGAATTCGGCGCCCCACATCCAGGAAGGGCGGGATACCGTGATTTCGTAGGTATGGGCAACCTGAGGTATGGTAATATAGGTAAGTTTAAGTAAAGGATTTTCCGATAAGTCGTAGTCTTTAGCGTCGAAATGCTGCAGAAATTGCGGCTCGTTCGGGTCTCGGTCGCTGTTTTTTCCGAACAACATTCTGCCCGTACGGGAATATTCTGGAGTTGCAACGATTGTATCGCACATAGTTTCACCTTTTAAGTCGGTATTATCAGTTTTGTTTACAGACGTTTGGTATAAAAAAACCGACGCTGACGCACCGGTCTTTTATAAAATTTTATTATTTTGCAACCACGTTGATTGCGCGGACTTTCGCGGAATTCTTCGGGTCGGCTTCGGTGTCGAAAGTAACTTTTTGTCCTTCCGCAAGAGTTTTATATCCGTCGGATTGAATTGCGCTGAAGTGTACGAAAACGTCGTCTCCGCCTTCGTCGTTGGCAATAAATCCGTAGCCTTTGCTTGCATTAAACCATTTGACGGTGCCGCTGCTCATAGTAGAGTACCTCCTGTTTTTTCTATACCGGTTACAACATATTTTGCCATAAGGTACGACTAAATATTAACATTACGATGTTAAAAAGTCAATTTAAGGCGTTATTTTTTAAAATAAGACGACATTTTATTACAATCGTAAGGTTTTACAGAATTTGCAATACGAAAAACTTGAGATATACCGTTTCGTCTGCCGACAGCAGAGAGGGGTGGTCGGGCGATTGAGTTTTTATTTCGACGATACGCACCCGTTTTCCGCTTTCACGCGCGCTTTCCGCAAGCATCTTTTTGAACAAAGGCAACGTCATATGCTGAGAACAGGACGACGTAACGAGAAAGCCGCCGCTTTCGGTAAGCTTCATGCCGAGAATGTTTATATCTTTATATCCTCGATAAGCGTCGCTTATTTCCGACGCGCTTTTTGTGAATGCGGGCGGGTCAAGAATTACGAGTCCGTATTTTTCGTTCCTGCTTCTGGCCTCGCGAAGAAACGAAAAAACGTCGGCTTCTACCGCCTCGACGTTGGTAAATCCGTTAAGACGCGCGTTTTCTTCAACTTTTTTTACGGCGGTTTCGGAAATATCCACCGCTGTGACTTTTCGGGCAACGGCGGCGGCGTTCATAGAAAATCCTCCGCTGTTGCAAAAACAGTCGAGCACCGCTTTGTCTTTTGCGTATCTGCGGATTGCGAAGCGGTTTTCTTTCTGGTCGAGAAAATATCCGGTTTTTTGTCCGTTTCTTACGTCAACCGACATCTTTATCCCGTTTTCGTTTATTATTATATTTTCGGGTACTTCGCCGTATAACACGCCCGAAGTATCGGGCAAGCCTTCTTTTTTCAGGACCTGCGATTCGCTTTTTTCGTAAACGCCGCGCGGATTAAACAGGTCGACAAGGCATTTTACAATCAAGTTTTTTCTTTGCGAAATTCCGTAAGACAGACATTCCATTACGAAAACGTCGTCGTATTTATCGATTATCAGCGCGGGAAGGTCGTCGCTTTCTGCAAAAACCATCCGGTATGCGTTTTCAAAACCGAGGCTTTTGCGGTAATCGTCGGCCCGACGGATTCTTTCCTTATAAAAGTTTTCGTCGTCGGTTTTGTCGTCTCTTATGAAAATGCGTACAAGTATTTTGGAAAGATGGTTAATATATCCCTTTCCTATGAATTTTCCGTCGTTTGAAAATACCGAAACAAGCGCGCCGTTTTTATCTTTGCCTTCTATTCTGGCGACCTCGTTGGCATAGACCCACGGATGGCCCGCAATTATTCGTTTTTCTTCGTTCTTTTTAAGGTATATTTCGTACATTTTTATCTGATTTTAACGCCGTCTTTCGTCTTTTCGAAAGAAGTGTTGAGAAAACTCGTAAGGCCGCGTTCCATTTCGGCAACGTCCGCAAATCCCGCGGTCTCGATGCCGGAGTGCATTGCGAGTTGCGCGATTCCTATATCCGCCGCATGCATGTTAAGACGAGCGCTCGTTACAAGCCCTATTGTGCTGCCGCAGCGAACGTCGGAGTTGTTGTAGTAGTCCTGATAACGAGTTCCGCTTTTGTCGAAAAGCGCCTTTACAACTGCGGACGAAAGACCGTCCGTCGAGTAATTGGGGTGGTGTTTAATCACGATTCCGCCGTTAAGATATACTTTCTGAGCAACGTCGCTTTTCTCGGGGAAAGCGGGATGAACCGCATGCGCATTGTCCGCAGACAATAAAAAACCGTTTTCGACAGCGCTTTCAAAATCATCGTCGTTTTTTCCGAAACTGCGGTTTATCTTTCTTAAAACAGTAGTTAAAATATTCGAATCCGCACCTTGCATTGTAAGACTTCCTATTTCTTCGTTATCGAAACAGCAGGCGACGGCGATGCTTTCGGGTTGGGAACGTATAATTGCCTTTATCGACGAATATACGCTCGTGAGATTATCTATGCGGGGCGCGCACAAAAACTCTTCTTCCGCACCCGATAAAAACGGCTTCACCGCGGGAACGGCAAAAAGGTCAGCGTCGATTACCTTTTCGGACGTAAGCGTTTTATATAACCCGTCCGGGGCCCGCCCGATAAGAGGCAACATATCTTTTTGCACGCTCGGCTGAAGTTTCGTGTTTGCGTCGGGATTGTGGTGAGGAGCAAGACTCGGGACGTTGACGTTATAGTCGCTTACGACAAGCTTTGTTCTGATATGGTCCTTGTCTGCATAGGCAATTCGTCCCGCGATTTTCAAAGGAACGTCCAGAAAACTGTATAAAAGCGATCCGCCGTATTTTTCGACGTTGACGCGCCGGCCTTCGGGGCTGTCGACGAGTTTATCGCCTTTAACTTTCAGCGACGGCGAATCGGTATGACTCTCAACCACGTTGAAAGCGTGTCGGCCGCCCGCTTTGAATGCAATAAGCGTCGTACCGTTTATGACGGTATAATATCCTTTGCCCGTTTCGGGATTCCATTTTTCCGATAAGTCAACGGCTTTAAACCCTGCCAAGTCAAGCATTTTTTCACAATTTTCCACCGCGTGATAAGCGGTAAAAGACTTTTCAAGAAACTCTTTGATATCCATATACTATTCCTCGTATGCGCCCTTATTTTTGTTTCGGCAAAACAATATTACTATGTACGCTTCGAAAAATCAACAAAAAATTATGCGCAAATGTTTTTGACAAATATAATTGCGTATGCTATTATTATAGGGCGTTTTAAAGCGGTCGCGGAGAAGTACCCAAGAGGCCGAAGGGGCTCCCCTGCTAAGGGAGTAGTACGTGAGAAGCGTAGCCAGGGTTCAAATCCCTGCTTCTCCGCCACAAAGCCCAACCCGATAATACGGGTTGGGTTTTTGCTTGTCGAACGGGTTTTCCGCGGATAAAAATCCGCGGCGGCGAAGCCGCGAACCCGAGCCGCCAGGCTGACGCTCGCAGAACGTATCGCTCGCTATTAAACAAATCCCTGCTTCTCCGCCAGACGTAATCTAATCCAATCTCAATTCGTGTTAGTTTTTAATATTCCAATGTTATAAGCCCATTGACAAATGAAAAAGCTATGTTATTATCTTCTCGCAAAGGAGGTAATATGACTAATTTACAACAAGCAAACGAATACACGAAAAAAATTTTTTCAACCAAATGGCTACAATGGGTGCACGAAGGAACAAAACCAGCCGAGAGCAACGCAGAGAAAAACGCAAACGTTTTAATAGGTACAATTTCAAAACATTGTGCTATGTGTTTAAATTTAAACGGCTGTTGTTTTGTTGAAGAAAAATGTCCAACTAAGCCCTTGCATCCAAATTGCCATTGTTATACGGTTGATATTCAGTCAATAACGGCAAAAGCTGAGTGCTCTATCGAAAAGTTTAATAAATACGTTTTTGTCTCATCTTTAATCGATGATAAAAAACAGTTGTTTGAACTTTGGGGGTATTATATAATGGACTCAGAGTATTTACGGCAAGAGTTTATCAAACAAGCAAAACTTGCTTATTCGGTTGGCGATTATGAATTGGGTTTGCTTAACGAATACGGGCAGAGAATAAACATTGTCATCACTCTTAAACGAAAAGATAAAAACGAATATGTAACTTTTCGTTCAGGTTGGATGGTATATCCTAACGGAAAAATAGTTTTAACTACTCCATATGGGAGGAAATAATATGAAAGAATATGATAAAGTAGAATTAATTTCAGATAAGCAAAAGTTTAAGGATTTAGGGCTTGAGAAAGGTAGAATAGGAACAATTTTAGGTCCAAAAAGAAATGGCTATTGGTACGTTGTGTTCGATGGGGAAATTTTTCAAGGCGAAGACGGCATTTGGGATTGTACGGATATTAGTGCGGCTGTTTTGGATGAAGACGTTAAAGTAATTTGGGAGTGTCCTGACTAAAACGGAATTAAGAGTTCAAAGAGCGTGGCACATGCTATGCTACAAAACCCAACCCGATATCACGGGTTGGGTTTTTGCTTGTCGAACGGGATTTCCACGGACAGGAATCCGCGTCGGCAATGCCGTTTACACTGACTGCGTTATGTAAAAATCAAAAAAGAAAAGTAATGCTACTTTGAAAACGCGACTAATAAAAACTCCCCGTATTTTAGGGGGAGTTTTGTTATTTCAATGAAAGAAAATCGTCGAAAAGAGAGGGGGCGTTTTCGTAATAAATACCCGAATCACGGGCAACTTTTTCGTTGAAATCGTCGAAACGACCCAGATTGCATTTGCTCGAATACATTAAAAACGGAACGGCGTCGCGCGTATGGGTCATCAGTTTTACGGGCGTGGGGTGGTCGGGTAAAAACATAAGCGCAAAATCTTCGTGCTTATCGTTCATACCTTTAATAATCGTACCGATAATATCTTTATCAATCATTCCGATACTGTAAAGTTTCATTTTTGCGTCTGCGCGATGGCCGCATTCGTCGGGCGCTTCGACGTGGACGTAACAGAAGTCGCTGTTTTCGAGGGCGTTCAGACATGCCAGACCTTTGGCTTTGTAATCGGTATCCCAGTTTCCCGTTGCGCCTTTCACTTCGACGACGTTCATATCCGCGGCGCGGCCTATTCCTTTAAGAAGGTCTACGGCGGAAATCATCGAGCCTTTAAGACCCGTTTTGTCGTAAAAAGGAGTCAACGCGGGTTTCACGCCGCCTCCCCAGAACCAGACGCAGTTTGCGGGCGATTTGCCGTTCTCGACGCGTTTTACGTTTACGGGGTGGTGCGAGAGAATCTCGTACGCCTTTTTATAAATGTCTGTGAACAAATCTTTATAGACGCCGGAAGGAAGATACTCGCCGATGACCCTGCCCGAAATATCGTGCGGAGGAGTAAGAGCGTCGTCCGCAACGCCGCCGTTGATAATAAGACAGTGGCGGTAACTTATGCCCGAATAAAAATGCAGTACGTCGGTGCCGAGATTTTTCGAAACGCAGTCAACGAGGACTTTTGCCTCGGCGGTGGTTATTTCGCCGGCGCTGTAATCGAGCATTCTTTTGTTTTCGAACGGCTCGTCGGACGAAAGCGTCACGAGATTCATACGATATGAAACGTCGCTGTCCGCCATATCGACGCCTATGCTCAACGCTTCGAGTGGCGAGCGGCCGCTGTAAAATTTTGCGGGGTCGTATCCCATCACCGCAAGATTTGCGACGTCGCTTGCGGGTTTAAAACCGTCGGGCACTGTTTTTACAAGACCTATTTTCGAATGTTTTGCAAGCGCGCGCGCATTACTGATATCGGCTTTTTCAAGAGGCGTACCCGAAATCGACGGGACGTAATCGTCCGCCATTCCGTCGCCCAAAACGATTATATACTTCATACCGTTAAAGTATAAACTATAAGGGTGGCAAAGTCAATTAAAAGACCTCGAAAGGCTTAAATACATAAATCGCTTGCATTGAGACATAAAAACATATATAATAAATTTACTTTATAACAGGCAAATCTATGGCGGAATTCAAAGGAAAACTGAAAAAACTCGCGCTTGGCGAAATCAGACCCGAAGGCTGGCTGAAACGCGAACTGGAGCTCGAAGCGAAGGGAGTTTTCGGTCGTCTCGACGAAGTATTCGACGACGTGTCGGACAAATCGGCCTGGCTCGGCGGACACGGCGAAGCGTGGGAAAACGGGCCTTATTATCTGGACGGGCTTATTTCGCTTGCATATCTTCTGCGAGACGAGCGGCTTACGGAGCGCGTCAATAAGTGGGTGGAAAAGATGCTTGCGTCGGTGGACGCCAACGGGTTTTTCGGGCCGTCGAAAAACGACGACTGGTGGCCGAGAATAGCCGCGTTGAGGGCGTTGTCTTCCTATTACGACGCGACCGGCGACAAACAGATACCTTCTTTTTTAAGAAATTTCTTTAAATACGAATTCAACAATCTCGACGACAGTCCCTTTTATAAATGGGCGGCCGCGCGTTCGTTCGAGCAATTCGTTCCCATGAAAAGCCTTTACGACGAAACGGGCGACGAGATGATAAATCAGCTTGTGGATAAGATTGTCAACGCGTCGTACGACTGGTTTACGGTATATGAAAAATTCCGTTTCAGAAAGCCCGCGGCAAATTATCTTAACAGAAGAAGCGTCCTGTTGCGGGAAAGAAGGGACGCAAAGGCCGACAGAAAAATCAGATACGGAGATTCTCCTTCCGGAAAAAAGAAATCGGCCGCCGCGATTACGCTGAAAAATAAGTCGGCTTCGGTCCGAAAACCCATGCTTATGAACGGCGTCAACAATGCGATGGCGGTAAAATATCCCGTGCTATTAAACGATTTCCGACCCGACCCCGAACTTGTGAATCTCACTAAAAAAACCGTCGAAAATCTTTTAAAGTATCACGGAACGGCTGTCGGAATGTTTACGTCGGACAAAATGCTTGACGGAAATCTGCCCACGAAAGGAATAGACGCATGCGCCGTCGTCGAGTTTATGAGAAGTCTTGAAATCCTTATGGAAAAAACGGGCGACCCGTATTATGCCGACCTTCTCGAACTTAACTGTTTCAACACGTTGCCGGCAATGATAACGCCCGATTTTACGGCGTGCCAGAGCGTGCAGCAGGTTAATTCGGTATCGACGGGACGCGTCAAACGCGACTTTTTCAACGTGCCCGACGACGCGACGGTTTTCGGCCTTAACGAAGATATGGGATATTGCGCCGCCGATATAGGCACGGGGTTTGCGAAGTTTGCCGAATATCTTTGTTTTAAGAGCGACGAGGGCTTTTGCTTTATGACTTATTCGCCGTGCCGCATAGAGACGACGGTTGACGGAGTAAAAGTTATAATGCGCGAAACGACCGATTATCCATTCAAAAACACCGCTAAAATAACGATAGAGTCGGTATCCGGAAATCCCGAAGTAAAATTCAGTTTCAGAGTGCCTGCCGAGACGAACCTTGAAATCCGCGTAAACGGCAAGAAAATCGTGTCCGGAGACAAAGGGTTTATAGCGTTTTCTAAAAAAATAACCGCAGGCGATACTTTCGAGCTTCTTTTCGATATGCCGCTCGTAACCGTGACGAATCCCGATAAAACCGTCAGTTTCAGAAAGGGGACTCTCGTTCTTGCGACGGCACTTCGCACGAAGACGTCGAAGAAAGGTCGCGGCGTATTCTGCAATTACGAATACAAAGCGATATCTCAGTGGCGTACTGTGCCCGAATTGCACAGAAAGAAACTTGCCGTACTCGCCGAAAGGGAAAACGATTTGTCGGAAACGCCATTCGACGACGTAAAGCCTCCGATTGAAATCGATTATCGCGCGCGCTATGCCGAGAATTGGTACGAAGTAAAAAATTGTGCCGGCGCGGCGCCGAGACGCGTCAGATGCGGCAAAGACGCTTTTACCCGCACGCTCGTGCCGTACGGTTGCACGAGGGGCGTAAGAATAACCCATCAACCCGTGTATAAAGGCTAATCGTCAAACAGCCCGAATACCTGAAATATAAAACTCAGTATTTAAGGAGAATTTTATGAAAATTACCACGAAATGGGGCGAAAAACTGGATAAAAACAATCCGTTGCCCGAGTATCCCCGTCCGCAATTCGAACGCGACAGTTTTATCAGTCTGAACGGCGTATGGAATTATCTTATTTCGAAAAAGGAGACGGAAATTCCCGAGCATTTCGAGGGGGAAATCGTAGTGCCTTTTTCGCCCGAATGTCAGCTGTCGGGCGTTGAAAGAATCGTGATGCCCGACGATTATCTTTATTATGAAAGGGAATTCGACCTTCCCGAAGAATTTATTAAAGGCCGCGTTATCCTTAATTTCGGCGCCGTTGATTACATATCGAAAATTTACGTCAACGGAAAATTCGTCGGAAGTCACAAGGGCGGATACAATCCTTTCAGCTTCGATATCACCGACTATATCGTTATCGGCAAAAACAGAATAAACGTTACCGTTACCGACCCGAGTAACAAAGGCGCGCAATGCCGCGGAAAACAGACTCTCGGCGGGACGGGAATATGGTATACTCCTCAGAGCGGAATCTGGCAGACGGTCTGGCTTGAAAGCGTTCCGCTCACGTTTATCGAGAAAATCAGAATCACGCCCGATATCGACAACGAAGAAGTGAGAATAACGGTATTCACTAATACCGCGCCCGAAAACAAGGCCGAACTCGTTATCGTGGACGGCGAAAAAGTCGTTGCGGAACTCACCTACGAAAGCGGCAAGGAAAACGTCGTTAAAATCGACGATATGAAGTTATGGTCGCCCGAGGACCCTCATCTTTACGACGTCGTCGCGGTGTGCGACGGCGATATGGTAAGAAGTTACTTCGGAATGCGAAAGTTCTCCTACGGAAAGGACGCGGAGGGCAAAATGAGGTTGTTCCTCAACAATAAGCCCTATTTCCACAATGGTCTGCTCGACCAGGGATACTGGTGCGACGGTATGCTTACTCCCCCGTCGGACGAGGCTATGATTTACGATATCAAACTTATGAAAGACCTCGGATTCAACATGCTTCGCAAGCATATAAAAGTCGAGCCTATGCGCTGGTATTATCATTGCGACCGACTCGGAATGATAGTCTGGCAGGATATGGTTTCGGGCGGCGGAAAATACAATTTCCTCTGCATAGCCGTTTTGCCGTTTCTGGGCTTTATGATACCCGACAGCCGTTACGGATTCTTCGCAAGAAAAAACAAGGAGGCCCGCGACGAATTTACTGCGCAGTATTTCGAGATGCTCGACAATCTTTATAACTGCGTTTCGATAGGTATGTGGGTGCCGTTCAACGAGGGCTGGGGTCAGTTCGACAGTGCGTGGTTCTCGGAACGTACGAAGGAAATCGACCCGACGCGTACCGTCGACAGCGCGAGCGGCTGGCACGACCAGGGTATCGACGCAAAAAGCATTCATTGCTACTTTACGCCGTTCAAAGTTCCCAAAAAGGAAAAACGCCCCGTATTGCTTTCGGAATTCGGCGGGTACAGCTACCAGGAGAAAGGACACGTTTTCTCGAACAAAAAATTCGGTTACCGTATCTATAACGATAAGGAAGACCTTAACGCCGCTTACAAGAAACTTATCGAAACCCGCATCGTCCCGGCCATAAAGGACGGCCTTGCGGCGGCGGTATATACACAGGTTTCCGACGTTGAATCGGAAATTAACGGGCTCCTGACGTACGACAGAAGGGTTCTGAAATTCGACCCCGAAACGATTAAATCTCTCAATGCGAAATTAAAACTGTAAAACTGTAAATTACCGCATTGACAACGCTACTGCGTTGTGTTATCATTACGCTAATCGGAGACAGATTTATGAATTATCTTGAAAGTCACCTTTCCAAGGGCGAAAAAATCGTTGCAAGAACAAGAAAAAGCGCGTTTATATTTATGCGCGACGTTCTTCTTGCGGCGCTGCTTGTCGGCGTCGCGCTCGGCGTTCAGTTCGGGTTTAAAATCGATATGAACGTTATGAGATGGGTTTATATCGCGATAATCCTGGTCGTTCTGCTTGCCGTTGCCGATACTACCGTTAAATACGCGTCGACGTTGCTTGCGGTGTCGAACAAAAGATTTATGTTCAAAGAGGACATAATCACGATTAAAGTATTCGACGCTCAGCTCAGAAACGTCGACTGCGTCGAAGTCGAATACAGAACGCCTTTGCGCCGCGCGTTGAACGTCGGAGACATCACGGTCCGCACTAGAAGTTCCGTACATACTTTTACAAACGTCGCTCGTCCCGACCGTTTCAGCGCGGTACTCAATAAACGCGCCGCGGACGTTCAGGACGGTTGCCTTTCGAGGGCAAACGTTACTTTCGGAATAACGAAATCGAATCCGCCTTACGTCAAATGCGAAAAAAACGAATGCGCCGAAAGCGCGAGATAACGGGAGACAATGAAAAACTTCATCAAAGAGACCGGTTTGGCGCTGGTCTTTTTTTGTGCTTATATAAGGATATCAGAATAAATCGATAAACAGCCATTTTTCGAATTTTCCGTAGGATACGATTTCGAGAACGGCAACGAGAACTATAAGATGAAATACGTAGACGATAAGAGTATGCCGTCCGACGAAACAAACCGGCTTATTCCATTTTCCGTCGAGCGACGGCAGGAGACTATTTTTATCGGCGTAAAGAAAAGGCGACAGGGCCGCGGCAAAAAAGAAAATTCCCGACCACGGTATCAGCGGCCAGAAATCGCCGGGAGAACGGGCGAAAGTTGCGTCGTTAAATACGAATACGAAACCGTCGTTGCCTATTTTGCTCATCAGATTTTCATTGAACGTTACCGCCATGGTAAGCGCCGTAACTACGAATCCGAGCGCGAGCCCCGCAAACAGATTTGCGTATTTATTGCGCTTTGTAATCAGGTTTACCGTTGCCCAGGTTGCCACGCATACGGTAAGAAGATGAATAATTCCGAATGAAATGTACATTCCGTTTATGTTTATCGCGGCGGTTACGGTTGTGATTCCTATCGATATAAAAGACAGCGTGCATGCGCGTTTCATAACGTTTCTCGAAAAGCCCGTCGACAGGCCGCATAACGTAATGAAAAGCAACACGACGACGGGGTGAATCACCTCGCGTGCGGGATGCGTCATATAAAAGTCCGAAGCGGCGAAAAAGCGCGTGAAACCGTTTGCCGCTCCCGCCGACAATCTTACCCATTCGGGTCCGAAAAAATAATCCACCGTCATAAGAAGGTGGTCGATAAGCATAAGAATTATCAGAAATCCCCTGATAAAGTCAAGTTCCCATATCCGGCGGGAAGCTTTTCGGGAAGGGTTGCCCGTATTTGAGTCGAGTGTTTTTCCTGTCATCTTTTTCCTTCCGTTCTGAGATAGGACAATCGGCCGTTGCAGTCGCGGAAGACGTCGTATCGGTCGGAGTATTCGTAAATTACGAGGTCGGGCATAAGTTCGCTTCGGTAAACAAGCGGCTCCTCGGGGCGTTTGTTCCGGTCCATAAATTTAAGCGCGCTTTTTATAGGGGCAAGCACGATGTTTCTTACGGTGATTATAACGGCCGAAACGCAACAAAGTAAAAGTCCGAGAAGGTATAATTGCGAGTTGGTGGAAAAATCGAAAAGCGTCACGCCTAAGGTAAGGTGAATTATGAGACCGTACAGAAAGTAAAAAAACGGGATATAAAGGCCGAAGTAAAGCATTATCGTCGAAAGAAACTTCACGACGTAACCCAAAAATTTCAGTAAGGCGCTTAAAATACCCGCGCCCGCAAAACCCGCTATAAATCCCGGTTTACTCATAACTCGTTATTTGTCGAGAATCAGGGATACCAGTTTTTTGGTATCGACGTTTTCGATGCCGACAAGGTCCTGCACGATAAGGCCGTCGATGAGAATGAGCAGTAAATCGGCGTATCCTTCTGCCTTTTCCTTGTCGTCTATGCGCTCCGCAACGGTGCGTTTTATTATTTCGCGCCAGGACAGATACTTTTCGCGGAACAAATCGCAAAGTTGTTTGTTGTCCGACAGCGCTTTGTTGACGAGATAAATATGCACTTTGCTTCGCTCGCCGTAACGTGCGCCGAAATCGAGAACGTATTTTGCGAGTCGGGGGAAAGACGTGTCCTTCGACGCATTGTTTACCCAGCTGTAAAAACGCTCTTCGAGGCCGTTGAGATATTCCACGGTAATATCCTCGAATATAAGTTCCTTCGAGTTGTAGTAATAAAACAAAGTGCCTTTCGTTATGTTTGCCGCCGCCGCTATGTCGGCGAGAGATATTTCGTTTACGTCGCGCGTGGAAATCAGCTCGAGCGTGCTGTCGATAATTTTCTTGCGCGTGTCTGTTTTTAAAGTCGCTGCCAATTTGCGCCTCCCGATTATCGATATGATAACACATCGCGCGCGAATATGTCAAACTATAATATTTTATAAGCAGGTATTGATTTTAACGGATTTTATGCTATAATCGAATTATAAATTAACGGAGGGGTGTTTATGAGATTGATTCCGTGTCCCGAAAACGTCGTTTTTTCGGACGGAGGTTACGTATTCGGAAAGAAATCGGGGGTATTTTCCACGTCCGACAGAGCAAGAAAGGCGTTTGACGACTTTATCGGAAAATTTTGCGGCTATCCGCCGTGCGACGGAAACGATATCCTTTTTAAAAGCGACGGAACGGACGATAACAGCGAGGAGTATTCGCTCGAAATTACGCCTTCGGGCATTTCTGTCGACGCGAAAAGCGAAAGGGGACTTTTTTACGGCGTTCAGACCTTAAAACAGATAATAGCCGTCCGTATGGACGATAAAACGGGCGAAGCTGTCCTGCCTTCTCTCAAAATAATCGATAAGCCGCGGTTTTCGTACAGGGGATTCATGTTCGATTGCGTCAGACACTTTTTCCCGGTGGAAACTGTCAAAAAGTATATCGACGCAATGGCAATTCTGAAACTCAACGTGTTTCACTGGCATCTTACCGACGACCAGGGCTGGCGCGTGGAAATCGACGGCTATCCCGAACTGATAACCACGGGTTCGAAAAGGCGCGAAACGATGCGCGACAAAACTCCGCACGGCGGTTACTATACGAAAGACGACGTCCGTGAAATCGTAAATTACGCTTCGGACAGATTTATCGCCGTCGTACCCGAATTCGATATACCGGGACATACCCGCGCTGCCGTTGCTTCTTATCCGGAACTGGGTTGTCGAGGCGAGAAATTCGAAGTTTCGACGAAATTCGGAATTCACGGCGAAATACTTTGCGCGGGAAAAGACGCGTCGTATAAATTCGTCAGGGACGTTCTCGATTGCATAGCGGGAGAGTTTCCCTCTCCGTACGTGCATATCGGCGGCGACGAGGCGGTAAAACACGAATGGTACGCGTGCGAAAACTGCCAGAATAAAATGCGCGAACTCGGTTTGAAAAACGAGGAAGAATTGCAAGCGTATTTCACCGAACAGGCAATTAATCATCTTAAAACGCTCGGTAAAACCGCAATTTGTTGGAATGAAAGCGCAAACAGCGGTAAACTCGAGAATAGTGCCGTACTGCAATTCTGGGCGGACGGAAAGAAAAACGAAAACGTTGTGCGCGAAGTTAAGGCGGGACGAAAAATCATCGTATCCAAGTTCAACCCGTATTATCTCGACTATCCTTATGCGATGCACCCCCTGAAAGCCGTTTACGCTTTCGAGCCGGTGTTTGAAGAAATAAAAGAATATCCCGATAACGTGCTCGGCGTGGAAAGTCCCATATGGACGGAGTGGGTCGGCGACGAGAAAACTCTCGAATATCGGGTATTCCCAAGACTTATCGCGGTTGCCGAAACGGCCTGGAGCAATGCGGCGAATAAAAACTATCAGGCATTCGTTTCCGCGTTGCCCGTAGCGGACGAAATTATTAATTGCGAAACGGGCATTAACGTTACCCCCGCTTCTGAATGCAACGCCGAAAATCCTTTCGTTAAAGCAAAACAGATGTTCTGTTTCGGAATTAAGATGCTCGATTTCGAAACCATTAACCGTGCGCGAAAAAACAATAAGGAAATGAAAAAAATGCGTTCTCTTAGGAAAGAGGAGGGAAAAGAGGATAAAAGATGATTACAAAACGCTATAAACTTTACAAGAACTTCGGAAAATGCCTTGAAATAAGCAACGGCACCGTAAAAGCCCTCGTTACCGTGGATATCGGCCCGCGCGTGATTTATTACGGATTCAAAGGCGCAAATATGTTTTACGAAGATATCGACAGACTGGTTGACAAGGGCGGCGACTTCTTCGACAAAAACTTCAAAGAAGGAGAAAAGTGGTATCTCTACGGCGGACACAGAATATGGAAGGCCGAGGAGGATTTACTGTCGTACGTGCCCGACAATTATCCCGTTCGCGTTGACAGACTCGAAAACGGCGCATTGTTCACTCCCGCTTTGCAAAAACTCACCTCTTTGCAACAGACGATGAAGGTTACCATGGACGAGGACGGCACGCTTACCGTCGAGGAATCTCTCAGAAACGAAGGGAGCGAGCCCGTCGAACTGTCGGTATGGGGCCTCAGCGTTTTAAGACAAGGAGGGACGGAAATTATCCCTCTCAATACCGCCGATACGGGACTTCTTCCTCAACAGAATATGGTATTCTGGCCGTATAACGATAAAAAAGACAAGAGATTTTCGGTCAACGAAAAATATGCCGTTTTAAAACAGCGCCGTACCGTCGAGCGTGCCTTCAAGCTTGGTATATTCAATCACGCCGGTTGGGCCGCGTATCATTACGGAAAATATCTTCTGATAAAGAAATTTTCGGTGCGACACGGCCGATTGCCCGATTATCAATGCAATTTCGAGACTTATACCAACGATAAAATTATTGAAATGGAAGTGCTTTCGCCCGTGCAGATTCTGAATCCCGGCGAATCCGCCGTGCAGGAAGAAAAGTTTACCGTTTACGAAGGCGCGAAACTTTCCGGAACTTCCGACGAGGATATCGACAGACTTTTAAAGGAAGCGAAAGCCGATGTTTGATAATTCTTTGATGAAAATCGATAAGGACTTTTATCCCGTCGTCGTTTTTAACGCGGATTTCAGAAAAAGACTTTCGGAGTCCGGCTCGGAAAAGTTTTCTTTCGTGCTTACGAGAAACGGCGGTTATGCCGAAAAGTTCGAAACCGACGTGCTTCCCGAAGGAAGGGACGACGCTCTCAATTTCAGATACGCCGAAAGATTTTTAAAATCCGCATTGTGGATTGCCGGCGGATATAAAATATCGGTAAAATGCAATAAAACGCTTTTCGACGGAATTGCTTCGGCCTATAAAAAAGGCGGCGCGAGAGATTTCGACGTCTGTTTTTTCGAAAAGGTTTACGATAAATCCTTTTCTGTGGAACGCGTCGACAAACTTCCCGAAACGAAATACGAACGGATTCCCGCCGGAAAGAACGATAAAGGCGCAAGGATAGGCCTCGACGCGGGCGGAAGCGACGTCAAAATTGCCGCAGTTCTCGACGGAAAAGTCCTGTTCGACCGTGAAATCGTGTGGCAACCGAAAGTAAATTCCGAACCCGCCTATCACGTCGGATTTATTAATCGTGTCGTAGACGAGGCAAAATCTTATCTGCCGCGCGTCGACCATATAGGTGTTTCGAGCGCGGGTATTTTCGTCGACAATGAAACACGCGTTGCGAGTTTGTTCGTAAAGGTAGACGAAAAGGATTTTAAGTCCGTACGCGATATTTATAAAAACGCCGCAAAAAGAATAGACGCGCCGGTCACCGTTGCAAACGACGGGGACGTCGCGGCAATGGCGGGCGCAATCGAACTTGGTATCACAAACGTTCTCGGGCTTGCAATGGGTACGTCCGAGGCCGTAGGTTACGTCAACGAGGATAATTGTCTTACCGGAAGATTAAGCGAACTTGCGTTCGTTCCCGTCGATATGAGCGCAAACGCCGCGATTGACGAATGGTCGGGAGACGCGGGCGTCGGTGTAAAATATCTGTCGCAGGACGGAGTGATAAAACTTGCCGAAAAAGCGGGAATTTCGTTAACAAACGGCAAAACTCCTGCCGAAAAACTGAAAATCGTGCAGAAACTTGCCGAAGAAGGCGACGAAAAGGCTATCGACGTTTTTCGCGACGTAGGCGTATATCTTGCGTATTCGCTTTTGTACTACCGCGAATTCTACAATTTTAAAAACGTTTTGCTTATGGGACGCGTTATGAGCGGCGTCGGCGGCGAAACGGTGATTGAATCGGCAAAAGCGGCAATAGAATCCGAAGAATGCAGCGGTAAATTCGGTTTGTTGTTGCCCGACGAGAAATCCCGTCGTTTAGGCCAGGCAGTCGCCGCGTCCTATCTCGGCTGAGGCTGATAAAATTTTTATAATCGACCAAATATAATAGCGTCAAAAAGAACGTCATTTTGACATTTTACTTATTTCAGAGGTACAATTATGGCTTCGATTCACGATATATTGAAAGCAAAAAAGAATTCATTCTCAGACACTGCTTCTCTTTTGGAAAACAAAGTTTCTTCGTTAGAAGATGATATTAATCAAATACGCTCGGATAATAACAGAAATTATCGTGAAATAACGAAAAATGCTGAGATTTTAAGCAATCGCATCACATTAACATATGATGAATTGATTGAGAAGATTAACAGCCTTGAAAGTAGTCTCGAGCAAATAAAGAATGAAAATTGTGAATTACGAAAAAAACTTGAAAACCTAATAAATATTAAGGAAGATTCTGAAAAATTAAACTCAGAAGATAATAGTGAAAAAGAATTAATCCAAGGTTCTTCTAAAAATGTTAGACAAGTCGAGTATTCGCCTAACAATATAAATTATTATCTAGATAGCGAACAACAGCGAATATTTTCTGCTATGCGACGTGCGGATAAAAACATGTTTATTACGGGTCGCGCAGGAACAGGAAAAAGTTTTTTGCTGAAACAATTTGTCAAACTTATTAAGAAACGTACGCTTGTTGTTGCTCCGACGGGATTAGCGGCAATGAATATAGGTGGTGCTACAATACACTCTGTTTTCGGATATGATAATCTTGAAAGGATACCTATTAACCGTTTAAATAATATTAATATAAAACTGTCAAGCGACTCAAGAGTTCTTATTAAAAGTTTAGAAGTTTTGATAATTGATGAAATTTCAATGGTCAGTTCGGAAATGTTTGACAAAATTGACAGAATAATGCGTATAGTGTGCGAAGCAGATATTCCTTTCGGCGGGAAAACCGTATTCGTATTCGGAGATTTATGTCAACTACCCCCCGTTGTAAGTTTTCACGAAGCACAGTATTTATATCATAAATACGGAGGAATTTATTTTTTTAATTCAAATGCATATCGCGATGGAAGTTTTGTTACCGAAGAATTAACGAGAAATCACAGACAAGTCAAGGATAATGTTTTTTTTAATATATTAGGCGATATCAGAAACGGAGAAATATCACGTGAAGATATCGATTTATTAAATACGCGGTATAAAGAAAATGAAAAAATAGGGCGTATTACAAGGCTTTATGCTCATCGGAATAAAGCAGATGAAGTAAATATTTCCGAGCTAAACAAGATAAATGCGAAAGAGTTTGTATTTAATGCGGAAATTATTTATCAAGCACATGAGTTAGATTATAACTATATAGATAAAAACCTTCCTATAAACAGTGTTTTAAAATTAAAACTCGGTGCACTTGTTATGATGGTAAAAAACGATGAGGCAAAACGATGGGTGAATGGGACACTGGGAATAGTATCGGGTATTTCTGATCAAAAGATAAAAGTAACTATTAATGGGTACGAATATGAAGTAAAGAAACAAACATTTGAAATGGATGAAGCACGTTACGTTAATAATTGTATTGAGTATGAGAAAGTAATTGAAGTTCAACAGTTCCCATGTGTATTGGCATATGCGATATCGATACATAAATCACAGGGGATGACATATAAACAAATCGCTTGCGACATATCCGGTTGTTTTGTGGGCGGTCAGGCTTATGTTGCGTTATCGCGATGTGAAAGTCTAGACGGATTACATTTGATAAATAAAGTTACCGGTAACGAGATAGAAGTAAACCAAGAAGTGCTTAACTTTTACAAAAAAAATAATACCGAATCATCTGTAAATTTAGTTAAAAAAAGTATAGATCGGTTAAATAACGCTACATCGCCGAGCGTAGGTGCATCGGTAAGCTATAGAAGAATTTATAAAAATTCAAACGAAAAAGAAGTAAAGATTAACTCAAAAGTATTAATAAAGTTTGATGACGATTCTTTGGTTCGAAAATTTTTGATTAAAGGAGTTTTTTATAATTATAAACCTCAACTTACCGGAGGTTGTGAAACGAATGCGGCATATAAAACGGAAATAGACAGTCCTGCTGATCCGAATAACGGAATAATTACAGACCAAAGTCCGTTGGGCAAAGCCATTATAGGGAAAAAGACGGGGGATAGATTTTCTTATCAGGTTAATGATGAGGAAATTAATGGAAGAATTATTGACGTAGAATAATAGTGTTTATAAATAATTTCTAAACTTTTGGTGCTTTTATACCTAATTTATTTCGCGTGTGCGCGCGTGCGAAGAAAGACAATTGCGGTTTAATGCGGCTTAAAACCGCAAGATATGGTTTTTGAGACGAAAAATTATAAAAAAGTTTAAAATATTGCATAAAAAGGGTGCAATTTCGTGAAAAAACGCTTGACGGATATTGATTTTTATTGTATATTTGTGAAGCTGTCTAATTACGGGATGATGCGGGAAGTTACCCGTTTATCGGGAGAATTTCCGCGGACAAGGGTACAATGTGATTTGTGCGACTAACTCAGCGGGCAACCGCTTTTATTTAACGGACGGCATGACACACACGGAAAAGTGTACGAGTTAGGAAATTTTGGAGGTTAAAAAATGGCAGGACAAAAAATCAGAATTAAGTTGAAAGCTTATGACCACACCTTAATCGACGCGTCGGCGGATAAAATCGTCGAGACGGTAAAAAGGGCCGGCACGAAAGTTTCGGGTCCCATTCCTCTTCCTACGGAAAAGGAAATTATTACCATCTTGCGCGCGCCTCATAAAGATAAGGACAGCCGTGAGCAGTTCGAACTTAGAACGCACAAGCGTTTAATCGATATCTACAATCCCAGCAGCAAGACGGTCGACAGTCTTATGAAACTCGACCTTCCCGCCGGAGTGGATATCAGCATTAAACTGTAAATACATTCGGAGGTGAACTTTATCTATGAATAAAGCAATCATTGGAAAGAAGCTGGGTATGAGCCAGATTTTCACGGCCGACGGAACGGTTATTCCCGTAACCGTAGTCGAGGCAGGACCCTGCCCCGTCGTGCAGGTCAAAACCAAAGACCGCGACGGATACGAGGCCGTAAAGATAGCCTTTGGCGCTATCAACAAAAACAACGTAAACAAACCCGACGCGGGTCAATTCAAAAAAGCCGGCGTCGAAGCAAAGCGCGTTATGAAAGAATTCAGGCTTGAAAATTGCGCCGATTACAAAGTCGGAGACGAAGTAAAATGCACGATTTTCGCAGAAGGCGACCGCGTTGACGTGGTAGGCACTTCGAAAGGCCGCGGATTTTCGGGCGTCATCCAGAGATGGAACGCACAGCGCATCGGCAGCATGTCGCACGGTACCGGTCCTATTCACAGGAGCGTAGGTTCCATGGCGGCGAACAGCGACCCGTCCCGCGTTTTCAAAAACAAACACATGGCCGGTCAATGGGGCGCCGAGCAGGTAACCATACAGAATCTTACGGTTGCACGCGTCGACGAGGCAAGAAACCTTCTTCTCATCAAAGGCGGTATTCCCGGTCCTCGCGGCGGATTCGTGTACGTAAAGCAATCAATCAAGGGCTAATCGGAGGATAAAGACTTATGGAACTTAAAGTTATGAACAAAGCCGGCAAAGAAGTCGGAAAGGTCGAGTTGAACGACGAGTTGTTCAATATCGAATACAACGAAGCCCTTATCCACCAGATAGTAGTAGCGCAGCTCGCCAACAGACGTCAGGGCACGAAATGCACGCTTACCCGCGCCGAAGTCCGCGGCGGCGGTATCAAACCTTACCGTCAGAAAGGCACCGGCCGCGCACGTCAGGGCTCTATCCGCGCGCCTCAGTTCATCAAAGGCGGCGTGGTATTTGCGCCGAAGCCCCGCGATTTCTCCAAAAAGACCAACAAATTCGCAAGACGTCTCGCACTTTTGTCGGCTCTTTCCGAAAAAATCCGTCAGAACGAGGTTACCGTTATCGACAATCTCGAACTGAAAGAGGTAAAAACCAAAGAGGTTGCGGCCGTTCTCAAAGCGCTCAATCTCAACAAAACCACGCTTATCGTCACCGCGGAAAAGGACGAACTCGTGCTTCGCGCATCGGGTAACCTTGAAAAGGTGGAAGTGACTACGGCCGACCTTATCAACGTTTACGAAGTGGTCAAAAACAACGACTGCTTGTTCACGAAAGCGGCCATCGAGAAAATCGAGGAGGCAAATGCATAATGACTGCTTACGATATCATTATTAAACCTATCCTCTCCGAAAAGAGCTACGACGGCATCGCCAACAAGAAATACACCTTTATGGTGCATCCCGATGCCACCAAGACGCAGATTAAAAACGCGGTCGAGGAAATTTTCGAAGTAAAGGTTGAAAAAGTAAACACTATCAACGTAACCGGTAAACTTAAAAGAATGGGCAGGTCTGAAGGACGCACGTCTTCTTACAAGAAAGCCTATGTACAACTTACCGACGAAAGCAAGTCCATCGAGTTCTTCGAGAGTCTTGCATAATGGGAGGAATGAACAATGGCTATTAAGAAATTCAAACCTACTACACCTTCTCGCCGTTTCATGTCGGTTTCGACGTTCGAAGAGGTCACGACGACCACTCCCGAGCGCAGCCTTCTCGTCAGCAAGAACAAATCGGGCGGACGTAACGCAAACGGCAGAATCACCGTCAGACACATCGGCGGCGGCAACAGAGTTAAATACAGAATCATCGATTTCAAACGCGATAAAGACGGTATTCCCGCAAAAGTCGCCACAATCGAATACGACCCCAACCGTTCGGCGAACATCGCACTTCTGCACTATGCGGACGGCGAAAAACGTTATATAATCGCTCCTTTGGGAATTTCTGTCGGCGACACCGTGGTAAGCGGACCCGACGCCGATATCAAAGCAGGCAACTGCCTTCCTATCGAAAACATTCCCGTAGGTACGGTTATTCATAATATCGAGCTTAACCCCGGACGCGGCGCGCAACTTTGCAGAGCTGCCGGCAACGAAGCTCAGCTTATGGCAAAAGAGGGCAAATACGCAACGGTACGTCTTCCGAGCGGCGAAATGAGATATATTCTCGCCCGTTGCAAAGCGACCGTCGGTCAAATCGGAAACGTAGACCACGAAATCGTATCGTTGGGCAAAGCAGGTCGTAAACGTCATATGGGCGTAAGACCTACCGTCCGAGGCGTCGTTATGAATCCTTGCGACCACCCGCACGGCGGCGGCGAAGGCAAATCGCCTATCGGTATGCCCAGCCCCGTATCTCCTTGGGGTCAACCCGCATTGGGATATAAGACCCGCAAGAAGAAAAACGTCAACGATAAGTTTATTATCAAGCGCATCAATTAGGAGGCTAATATATGAGCAGGTCAGTTAAAAAAGGGCCTTACGTAGAAGAAAGGCTTATGAAAAGAATTATCGCAATGAACGAAAGCGGTGAGCTTAAACCCGTCAAAACCTGGTCGAGAGCTTCCACTATCTTCCCCGAAATGGTCGGCCATACAATCGCCGTTCACGACGGAAGAAAACACGTTCCCGTATTCATTACCGAAGAAATGATAGGCTGCAAGCTGGGCGAGTTCGCTCCCACGCGTACCTTCAAAGGACACGCCGCCGGCGAAAAATCCAGCAATGCGAAATAGGAGGTATTTAAATGGCTACCAGAAGTAAACAAAAATCTTTGGCAAGAAAGGAAAACGCCGATAAACGCCCCTATGCCGTAGCAAAGTACGTCAGAATCTCTCCCTTTAAGGTAAGAATCGTTCTGGATATCATCCGCGGAAAGAAATACGTTGAAGCCGTCGCTATTCTCGAAAACACGAGCAAAGCGGCCTGCCCCGAGGTATTGAAAGTTCTCAACTCCGCCGCGGCCAACGCCGAAAACAACCTCAATATGAGCAAAAACGATTTGTTCGTAGCCGAGTGCTTCTGCGACCAGGGACCCATTCTCAAGAGAATCAATCCCGTTTCGAAAGGACGCGCGCACCGCATCAACAAACGTACAAGCCATATCACGGTAATTTTGGACACCGTAAAGGACTAGGAGGTAACGTATGGGTCAAAAAGTTAATGCACACGGCAACAGAGTCGGAATAATCAAAGATTGGGATACCAAATGGTATGCGGACAAAAAGACTTTCGCCACCAATCTCAAACAGGACGACGATATCCGTAAATTCATTAAAAAGAAATATTACAAGAGCGCAATTTCGAGAATCACCATCGAGCGCGCGGCCAACAAAGTTACCGTCAACGTATTTACGGCTCGTCCCGCAACGTTGATAGGCAAACAGGGCGCAGGCGTCGAAGCGATGAAGAACGAAGTTCAGAAATTCTGCCCCGAGCGCAACGTAAACATCAACGTAATCGAGGTAAAACGTCCCGATATGGACGCACAACTCGTTGCCGAGAGAATTGCGGAGCAACTCGAAGCGCGCGCCTCTTTCAGACGCAGTATGAAACAGGCGATGAGCAAAGCCATCTGGGCAGGCGCAAAGGGTGTAAAAACTATGGTCAGCGGACGTCTTGACGGCGCTGAAATCGCAAGAAGCGAAAACTATCACGAGGGTTCGGTTCCCCTTCAGACTCTCCGCGCGGACATCGATTACGGTTTTGCGGAAGCAAAAACCACTTTCGGTCAGATCGGCGTAAAAGTCTGGATTTACAAAGGAGAAATCCTCGGCGGAGTTCCCAGAGAGGAGGTAACGCAAAATGTTAATGCCTAAAAGAGTTAAAAGACGTCGTCAGATGCGCGGCAGAATGAAGGGCAGCGCGAACAAAGGCAACAGAATCGCTTACGGCGAATACGGCCTCGTCGCCACCGAGCCGAGCTGGATTACCAGCAACCAGATCGAGGCGGCCCGTGTCGCGATGACGAGATATATCAAACGTGGCGGTCAGGTATGGGTAGACATCTTTCCCCACAAACCCGTTACGGCAAAACCCGCCGAAACCCGTATGGGTAGCGGTAAAGGTTCTCCCGAATACTGGGTAGCGGTTGTAAAACCCGGTCGCGTAATGTTCGAAATGGCAGGCGTGTCCGAGGAAATCGCAAGAGAAGCGCTGAGGCTTGCCTCCGCGAAACTCCCCATCAAATGCAAGATTTACAGCAAGGAACAACTTGAAGCAAAACTTGCCGAAAAAGAAGGCGGTGAGGCGAAATGAAAACGAACGTTTTATACAATAAGACAAACGCAGAGTTGGAACAGCAACTTAAAGAATTGAAATCGGAACTGTTTTATCTCCGTTTCAAACACGCAACCAACCAACTGACCAACCCCAACGTCCTTAACAGTTGCAAAAAGGACATCGCAAGGGTGCAAACCATTTTGCGTCAGCGCGAACTCAATATCTCTGCAGAGCCTCAGGCCACCGCTAAAAAGACGGCCAAGAAGGCAAAATAGGAGGGACTTAAATGGAAAACACAGTAAATACCGAAAGAAATCTGCGTAAAAACCGCGTCGGTATCGTAGTGTCCGACAAAATGGACAAGACGATTGTCGTCGCCATCGAGCAGAGAGTGCAACACCCCCTCTACAAAAAAATCGTGAAACGCACCAAAAAATTCAAAGTTCACGACGAGAACAACGAGGCCGGAATAGGTGATAAAGTTCTTATTGCCGAAACCCGTCATCTCAGCAAAGACAAATGCTGGCGCTTGGTGGAAATCATCAAGAAAGCCGAGTAAGGAGGGTGAGATAAATGATTCAACCGCAAAGCAGATTAAAAGTCGCGGATAACTCGGGCGCAAAAGAAATAATGTGCATAAGAGTACTCGGCGGCAGTTTCAGAAGAAGTGGCAACATCGGTGACGTTATCGTAGCCTCCGTAAAGAGCGCGACGGTAGGCGGCGTAGTCAAAAAAGGCGACGTCGTCAAAGCGGTTATCGTCAGAACGAGCAAAGGCATTCGTCGCTCCGACGGAAGTCATATCAGATTCGACGACAATGCGGCCGTTATCATCGACAACCAGAAACAACCCCGCGGCACCCGTATCTTCGGGCCGGTCGCAAGAGAACTTCGCGATAAAGATTATATGAAAATCATATCGCTTGCTCCCGAGGTTCTGTAAGGAGGACGCACAATGGCAGCATTAAACGTAAAAAAAGGCGATAACGTTATGGTTATCACCGGTAAAGATAAAGGTACGGCCGGCGAAGTTCTTAAGGTCTATCCCGATTCGAACCGGGTAGTAGTAAAAGGCGCAAACGAGGTCAGTAAACACGTTAAACCCCGCAAAGCGCAGGATAAAGGCGGAATTGTCAGACAGGAAGGTACGATTGACGTATCCAACGTTATGGTGATTTGCCCCGCTTGTCACGAGGTAGTCCGTGTAAAACACGCTGAAGTTACCGTGGACGGCAAAACCAGGAAGATTCGCGCTTGCGCAAAATGCGGCGCCGACCTTGACGGAAAGAAAGTATCCGCCAAAAAGGCCGCCAAAAAAGTTGCGAAAAAAGCCGCTTCTAAGGCAAAAGACGCCGAATAATACGGAGGTAATATATGGCTGAAAAGAAAAATCAGGTTGCTAAAGAAACTGCAACCGATGGTCTTGAAAGAAACTGGTTGCAAGCCTTCTATAAGGAGACGGTAGTTCCCGCCCTTATCAAAGAGTTCAACTACACCAACGTCAATCAGGTTCCCAAAATCGAGAAAATCGTTCTCAATATGGGTCTCGGCGACGTGAGGGACAACGCAAAGAGCATGCAGCTTGCCGTTGACGAACTCAAACTCATCGCGGGACAGAAACCCGTCGTAACCAAAGCAAGAAAGAGCGTTGCAAACTTCAAAGTAAGAGAAGGTATGAACGTAGGCGCGAAAGTTACTCTCCGCGGACAGAGAATGTACGATTTCTTCGGCAAACTCACCTGCATAGCGCTTCCCCGCGTGCGTGACTTCAAAGGCGTTTCGAGAAAATCTTTCGACGGTCGCGGCAACTACGCTCTCGGCGTCAAAGAACAGTTGATTTTCCCCGAAATTTCCTATGACCAGGTCGAGAAGGTCCGCGGTTTCGATATCTGCATCGTTACCACCGCCAAAACCGACGAAGAGGCCAGGGAACTTCTTAAACTGATGGGCATGCCCTTCGCCAAGAATTAGGAGGCTTATTAAAATGGCAAAAAAAGCATTAGTCAATAAACAGCAAAGACCCGCTAAATATTCGACGAGGGAATACACCCGTTGCTCGATTTGCGGACGTCCCCACGCAGTGCTCAGAAAATACGGCATTTGCAGAATCTGCTTCCGTGAACTGGCTTACAAGGGTCAGATTCCCGGCGTGAAAAAAGCAAGTTGGTAATAAGGAGGAAACTGATATGTCTATGACTACGGACCCTATTGCCGATATGCTCACCCGTATCAGGAACGCACTTACGGCAAAACACGAAACAGTTGAAATTCCCGCCTCCAAAATCAAGGTCAGTATTGCCGAGATTTTAAAGAAAGAGGGTTACGTCGCCGATTACGAAGTCGTTGAAAGCGGCGTACAGGGAACGATTAAAATCACGCTCAAATATGCAGGCAAGAACAAGAAGGTCATTACGGGACTCAAACGCATCAGCAAACCCGGCCTTCGCGTTTACTGCGAAAGCAGCAAAATCCCCACCGTTCTGAACGGAATGGGCATTGCCATTCTGTCCACTTCGCAGGGCGTAATGACCGATAAAGAAGCAAGAGAAGCCGGATGCGGCGGAGAAGTTCTTGCTTACGTCTGGTAACGGGAGGTAATAACTATGTCACGAATCGGAAGACTTCCCATCAAAATTCCCGCAGGCGTTACCGTTTCCTTCGAAAACGGAGTCGCGGCCGTCAAAGGCCCCCTCGGCGCGCTTACGATGGATATGGACAAACGCATTAACCTCGAAATCAAAGACGGAGAAATCCATCTTACGAGGGCTGACGACGACAAGAACACCAAAGCGTTGCACGGTTTGTACAGAGCAACTCTTGCAAATATGGTCGAAGGCGTTACCAAAGGCTTCGAAAAACACCTTATGGTTGCCGGCGTCGGTGTTAAAGTCGCCCTTCAGGGAACCAAACTGGTAATGAACATCGGTTTCTCGCACCCCGTTGAGGTCGAGCAGCCCAAAGGCATTACTTTCGCCGTTGTGAACACCACTCCCAACCTTGTCGAAATCGCCGTAAAGGGTATCGATAAAATCGAGGTAGGTCAGTGCGCCGCAACAATCAAAGCCATCAAAAAAGTCGAACCTTATCACGGCTACGGCATCTACTACAAGGACGAAGTCGTCGTACGTAAAGAAGGCAAGACCGCAGGCAAATAAAGGAGCGTAAAGTATGATTACTAAATTGGATAAAAACACCGACAGACTTGCAAGACACGCAAGAGTCAGAAAAAAGGTCAGCGGCACGGCTGAAAGACCCCGCTTCGACGTTTACAGAAGCAATATGCACATCTACGTTCAGGTTATCGACGACGTAGCCGGTAAAACTCTTGCCGCAGCGTCTACCGTCGAGAAAGAAATCGGCAAAATGGTAGAAGGCAAAAGCAAATGCGAAGCTGCCAAAATCGTCGGCGCCGAGGCTGCCAAACGCGCAATCGCAGCAGGCATCACCGAAGTCGTATTCGACCGCGGCGGTTACATTTATACCGGCAGGGTTGAGGCAGTTGCAGACGGCGCAAGAGAAGCCGGCCTGAAGTTTTAGGAGGTTATTATGGCTGAAAGAAACGAAAAGTTCAATAACAAAAGAGGCGAAAAACGCGAGGACAACACCCCGCACAGACTTATTGCCATTAACCGCGTAACGAAGGTTGTCAAAGGCGGACGCAGAATGCGTTTCACCGCTCTCGTGGTCGTAGGCGACGAGAAGGGCAGCGTAGGTATCGGAACGGGCAAAGCCGCCGAAGTCCCCGAGGCAATCAAAAAAGCCGTCGAGGCAGCAAAGCGCGACGTTAAACCCGTTGCGGTAGTGGGAACGACCATTCCTCACCGCGCGGAAGGCGTTTACGGACGCGGCAGAGTTTTGCTGATGCCCGCCGAAGAAGGAACCGGCGTTATCGCCGGCGGTCCCGTACGTGCCGTTCTCGAAATGGCAGGTATCAAAGATATCCGTACAAAATCCATCGGCACCACCACTCCCATCAACTGCGTGCGCGCAACCATTAACGGTCTGAGACAACTCCGCACCGCCGAAGAAATCATGGAAGTGAGAAACATCGGTAAAGCGGACAACGAGAAAATCGTGCTGTAATCGGAGGTAGAAAGATGAAAGAACTCAAAATCACTTTGGTTAAAAGCACCATCGGCGCAGGCAAAAAACAACAGGCTACCGTAGAGGCTCTCGGGCTTCACAAAATCGGACAGTCCAAAGTTCATAAGGACGGCGAGGTTTTGCAGGGTATGCTCAAAGTCGTATCACACTTGGTAAAAGTGGAAGAGGCTTAACGGAGGCTAATATGAAAATCCATACTTTACAACCCGCGGAAGGCGCGGTAAAAGACGTAAAAAGACTTGGCAGAGGAATAGGCTCGGGAACGGGCAAAACCTCGGGCAAAGGTCATAAAGGTCAGTGGGCCAGAAGCGGCGGCGGCGTACGTCCCGGATTCGAAGGCGGACAAATGCCCATCAGCCGTCGTTTACCCAAACGCGGATTCACCAACAACTTCAAAAAAGTATACTCGATTGTGAACGTAGGCGACCTCGATTGTTTCGACGCCGATACCGAAATCACTCTCGAACTCTTATACGAAAACCGCGTAGTCGGAAAAATGGAGCCTTACGGACTTAAAGTCCTCGGTTCGGGCGAACTTACCAAACCCCTTACCGTAAAGGCCGCTAAATTTACTGCATCTGCAAAGGAAGCAATTGAAAAGGCAGGCGGAAAAGTAGAGGTGCTGTAATGTTTGAAACTATTAAAAACGCATTCGGAACAAAAGAAATACGTCGTAAAATATGGGCAACGCTCGCGCTGCTGCTCGTTTACCGTATCGGTTGCTTCGTTCCCGTGCCCGGTATCGACGTAAGCGTCATATCCGAGGCCATCGACGCAAGCAGTGCGGCATCATTCCTGAATATCGTCAGTACGATAACGGGTGGTTCGCTTTCGCAAGGTACGCTTTTTGCTCTCGGAATTATCCCGTTTATCAATAGTTTCATTATAATGCAACTTCTGACTCTCATCATTCCGAAACTCGAAGAGATGAGCAAAAACGGCGAAGAAGGCCGCAAACAAATCACTCAGATCACGAGATACGTCGCAATATTGCTGGGTATCATTCAGGCGATAGGCGTGGCGTTTGTCTGGAAAAACTATATCAATCCCGTTTACGGAATGGAGAGCAACTGGCTTTCGATGGTGTACGTCGTGATAATGCTCGTCGCGGGCAGCGTAATGGTTATGTGGCTCGGCGAGAGGATTACCGAATACGGCATTGGCAACGGAACCTCTCTCATCATCTTCGTCGGTATTATTTCGTCGGCGGGCACCTCGTTGCTCAACGCATTCAGAGCCGTTCCCACCGACCCCACCAAATTGTGGAATATCTTCGGATTCCTGATTCTCGTATTGTTGCTGTTCGCGTTCATCGTATTTATGGACGGCGGCGAGAGAAGAATCACCGTTCAGTACGCAAAGCAGGTCAAAGGCAATAAAATGTACGGCGGACAATCGACGTTCATTCCCATCAGGGTAAACGCGTCGGGCGTTATGCCTATCATCTTCGCGTCGTCGTTTATTATGTTCCCGCAGATGATTATCAGCTTTATTCCCAAACTTGCCGAAAGCGGATTCGGACAATGGTGGATGAGAAACATGACTGCTTCGGGCGGTACATGGTGGGGAAGTCTGATATACTACGTCTTTATGGTAGTGTTTATCATCTTCTTCGCATACTTCTACTCGATGATTCAATTCAATCCCGAGGACGTATCCAAAAACATTCAGCAATACGGCGGATTCATTCCCGGCATTCGTCCCGGAAAGCCCACGTCCGATTATCTTAAGAGGATTAACAACCGTATTACGTTGTTCGGAGCAATCTTCCTTGCGTTGATATGCATTATCCCTACATTCCTGTTCAATCTCATCGGAAAGGATATAGGACTTGCAAACGCGTTCTCGGCAACGGGACTTCTGATTATCGTTTCGGTCGCACTCGAATTCAACAAGGCGCTCGAATCGCAGATAATGATGAGGCATTATAAAGGATTCCTTAAATAATTAACGCTTCGGGAAGCGACGATGTTCCGTCGCTTCCCTGTGCGTTGCTTCAAGGATAAAACAGAAACCGAGGAGTTTTTATGAATTTGATTCTTTTGGGAGCGCCAGGAGCGGGAAAAGGCTCGCAGGCAGCCAAAATTACGGAATACTACAATATCCCTCATATTTCGACGGGCGATATTTTCCGCAAAAACATTAAAGAGCAAACGGCGCTCGGTAAACTTGCTAAAACGTTTATCGACGCGGGAAATCTCGTTCCCGACGAGGTGGTAATCGATCTCGTGAAAGACAGACTTTCGGCAGACGATTGCAAAAACGGATACGTTCTTGACGGATTCCCCCGCACCATTCCTCAGGCAGTAGCGCTCGACAAAGTCGCAAAAATCGACGTTGTACTGAACATCGACGTTCCGTTTGACGTCATCGAAGAAAGACTTACGGGCAGACGCGTCTGCATCTGCGGCGCAACCTATCACGTTTCGCAACTGGGCGGAAGCGATACCTGCGCGAAATGCGGACAGAAACTCTTTATCCGCGACGACGATAAAATCGAAACGGTAAAGGCCCGCCTTAAAGTTTACGAAGAGCAGACCGCACCCCTCGTTGAATATTATCAGGGAATGGGGCTTGTAAGAAACATCAAAGGCCGCGATACGGTCGAGGAAACATTTGAAGAAGTAAAGAAGGTGCTTGATACTTTATGATTTTTCTTAAATCCGCAAGCGATTTCGAAAAGATGCGCGTGGCGGGAGCAATCGTAAGAGACGTTCTCGCTCTGATGGAAGAAAAATGCAAGGAAGGCGTCACGACTGCCGAACTCGATAAAATCGCCGAGTCTTATATCAGAAAATGCGGGGCAGAGCCCAGTTTTCTGAATTATAACGGGTTTCCGTACAGCATCTGCGCGTCGGTTAACGACGAAGTGGTGCACGGTTTTCCGTCGGACAGACCGCTCAGGAACGGCGACATAGTCAGTATAGACGTGGGCGCGGTAATTAACGGGTTTCACGGAGATGCGGCAAGGACTTTCCTTATAGGAAACGTTGCGCCCGAAACGAAAAAACTCGTGGAAGTCACGAAAGAATGTTTTTTCAAAGGGGCAGCCGCTTTTAAAGAGGGCAACAGAATTTCCGATATAGGCAAAGCCGTACAGGGTTACGCCGAAAGTTTCGGATACGGCGTCGTAAGGGAAATGATAGGCCACGGAATAGGCAGAAAAATGCACGAAGACCCCGAAGTGCCCAATTACTTTACCGGCCGACGCGGCGAGAGACTGGAAACGGGAATGGCGCTTGCCATAGAACCTATGATAACGTTGGGTTCGCCCGCCATATTCGAAGCCGAAAACGGCTGGACGGTGGTTACTTGCGACGGAAAACCTGCCGCACATTACGAAAATACCACTATTTTGACAAAAAACGGCTTAGAAATATTGACATTATAAAAAATTTAAGGTATAGTATGAAAATCGGTGTCGGAAGCGTGGTATTATCCAAAGCGGGACGCGATAAAGGAAGATATTTCGTCGTGGTTGAGGTCGTCGACGACAATTACGTGAGAATATCGGACGGCGAACTCCGTCTTCAGGAGCGCGCAAAACTTAAAAAAGTAAAACATTTGAAGTTCAGCGGAGAGGTCTTGCCGAAAATAACCGAAAAGTTAGAAAACGGCAAGCAGGTTTTTGACGCCGAACTTCGTAGTGCGTTACGCACGTATAACACAACCAGTAAGGAGGAGCAATAGTGTCCAAGGAAGACGTCATCGAAGCCGAAGGCCGCGTTATAGAGGTTATGCCCAACGCCACCTTCAAAGTTCAGCTGGCAAACGGCCATACGGTTACGGCCTATTTGTCGGGCAAACTAAGAATGAATTATATCCGCATTCTCGAAGGAGATAAGGTTACTATTGAAATGAGTCCTTACGACCTTACAAAGGGTAGAATTACCTGGCGTAGCAAAAATTAGTTTCGGAGGTAGCAACAATGAAAGTCAGACCGTCTGTAAAACCTATGTGCGACAAGTGCAAGGTCATCAAAAGAAACGGCAGAGTTATGGTTATCTGCAGCAAGAACCCCAGCCACAAACAAAGGCAGGGCTGATTAACTATTGCATATTATCTGCCGGTAGCACGCGGCTGATTACCGTATCATTCCATTTACATGCGGTATGTGCGAAAGCGACAATATAAAATATTATTTGTAAATTTAATGGAGGTTACAAAATGGCACGTATTGCTGGCGTAGATTTACCCCGCGAGAAAAGGCTTGAAATCGGGCTTACCTATATTTACGGTATAGGCCGTCCCACTGCCGCGAAGATACTTGAAGCCACCGGTATATCCCCCGACGTTCGCGTCAAGGACCTTACCGAGGAGCAAGTAAGTCTTCTCAGGGAGTACATCGAAAAGAATCTTCACGTCGAAGGCGATTTGAAGAGAGAAATTTATACAAACATCAAACGACTGAAAGACATCGGTTGTTATAGAGGCGTAAGACATCGTAAAGGATTGCCCGTACGCGGACAGCGCACGAAACAGAACGCGCGCACCTGCAAGGGCCCCAAACGCATCGTCTCGCGCAAGAAGTAAGGAGGTAGAACATGGCAGCGCCTAAAAAAGTCGTCAAAAAACGCAAGGACTTAAAACGCATTGAAAAAGGTTGCGCGCATATCCACGCTTCTTTCAATAACACGATTGTCACCATTACCGATACGCAAGGTAATGCAATCAGTTGGTGCAGCGCAGGTAAACTCGGTCTTAAAGGCAGCCGTAAAAGCACGCCTTACGCCGCTCAGATGATAGCGGAAGCCGCCGTTAAAGACGCGCTTCCTCACGGACTCAAAAGCGTCGAAGTTTACGTAAAGGGCCCCGGAGCCGGCCGTGAAAGCGCAATCCGCGCAATCAATACCGCAGGACTCGAAATCACCCTTATCAAGGACGTATCGCCCATTCCTCACAATGGTTGCCGTCCTCCCAAACGCAGAAGACTGTAAGGAGGTATCGTATTTATGGCTAAATATACAGGACCGGTATTAAAAAAATGCAGGGCTTTGGGTATCAGCCCGATGGAACTCGGTATCGACAAGAAATCCAACCGTCAGGTCAAGGTTTCCAGAAAGAAACAGAGCAACTACGCCCTCCAGCTCAAAGAGAAACAGAAGGTTAAATTCATTTACGGCATTCTCGAAAAACAATTCAGAATGTACTATAACAAGGCCGAAAGAATGCGCGGCGTAACGGGTGAAAATATGCTCGTTCTCATTGAGAGCCGTCTTGATAACGTCGTTTATCGTCTCGGTCTCGGCAGCACTCGCGCAATGGCACGTCAGATTGTCAACCACGGTCATATCACGGTTAACGGTCGCGTCGTCAACATTCCCAGCTACCTCGTAAAGGCAGGCGACGTTATCGCGGTAAAAGCCAACAAACAGGACAAAGTTATGTATGCGGATATCAAAGAGGGCAACAAAGTCGTTCTTCCCGCATGGCTTTCGTTCGATAATGCAACCCTTGCCGGAAAAGTGGAACGTCTTCCCGCACGCGAGGATATAGACCAGTCCATTTCCGAACATCTCATCGTTGAGTTGTACTCGAAATAATCCGATTAAGTTCAGATTATCCCTTATAGGAGGAATTGTTCTATGATGGAAATGAAACGACCTAAAATCACTTACGAAGAGAACGAGTCGGGCAGTTTCGCCCGCTTCGTAGTAGAGCCTTTGGAACGCGGTTTCGGCACCACGCTCGGCAACAGTCTGAGAAGGATACTTCTTTCGGCATTGCCCGGCGCAGCGCCCGTCGGCATCAAAATCGCCGGCGTCGACCATGAATTTTCCACTATCCCCGGAGTACGCGAAGACGTAACCGAGATTATCCTTAATATCAAAGGTCTCGCAATCAAAATTCACGGCACGTGCACCGAAAAGAAGGAAATCACCCTTTATAAGGACGTTGCAGGTCCCGTGACGGCCGCAGACATCAGCGTTCCTTCCGATGTTGAAATTCTTAACCCCGACATGTACATCTGCAATCTCGAACAGGGCGCAGTCCTCGATATGATTATTTATATCGATACCGGTCGCGGATACGTACCCGCAGACCGCAACAAGGACCCGAAGGCTCCTATCGGATATATTCCCATTGACAGCATTTATACGCCCGTGGAGAAAGCCAATTACATGGTAGAAAGCACCCGTGTCGAGCAGAGCATCGACTTTGACAAACTGACTATCGAGGTACTTACGAACGGCACCGTTTCCGCAAAGGAAATAATAAGCCTTTCCGCAAAAATAATGAACGACCACGTTCAGCTTTTCGTCGACCTTATCGACAATATGTCCGGATACGACATTCTCGTTTCGCAGGACGACGACAAACAGCAGAAAGTGCTTGAAATGTCGGTTGAGGACCTTGACCTCAGCGTGCGTTCATACAACTGCTTGAAACGTGCGGGTATTCACACCGTCGAGGATTTGACCAAAAAATCCGAAGAAGATATGCTAAAAGTGCGTAATCTCGGCCGCAAATCGTTGGAAGAAGTTATCAATAAACTTCACGACCTCGGCCTTGACCTTCGCAATAAAGACGAGTAAGGAGACTTATTTATGGAACCCAAAAAATTAGGAAGACCTACCGACCAGCGTCTCGCCGTCCTCAGAAATCAGGCAAGCGAACTCTTGTGGTACGGTAAAATAGAAACAACGGTAGACCGTGCAAAATCGGTCAGAAGCATTGCTGAAAAACTTATCACGCTTGCTGTCAACACGTACGAGGATACGGTAAAAGTCACGAAATCCAAAACCAACCTTAAAGGCGAAAAAGTGGAAGTCGAATTCACCAACGACGGTCCCAGAAAACTTGCCGCCCGCAGGAAGATGATTGCCGAACTTCGCGACATTCCCGAAGCCAAACAGGAAAAAGAAACGAAAACGGCTTACAAGGCCCGCACTGCGGACTCGAGTAATCCTCTCGTTGAAAAACTGTTTAACGAATACGCTCCCAAATACGCAAAGCGCGCTGAAGAAAAGGGACAGAAAGGCGGATATTCCCGCATTATCAAACTCGGCGAACGCCGCGGCGACGCAGCCGAGATGTGCATTATCGAACTGCTGTAATCGAATATGCTGAATTTATACGGGCGATTATTACTGCGTTGTTAACGTTTTCGGGTTTTGCCCGTTTAAAGTAAACGCCATACAAAAGAAGTGAAATCGGCTCGGATATTTTTCGGGCCGATTTTTATAATAAAGAAGTTAGGTTATATATGAAAGACAATAAGGTATCTGCCGATTGCAAAAAGATAGAGATGGTTCTCAGAAACGACGGACCTTATCAATCGCATTACGTTTTCGTTTTCGATATCGTGCAGGCGGATATAAAACAGTAAATTTATTCGACGGGCAAGTTAATATTACACCGATTTATGCAAAAGATTCTCAGCACGATGCGTCGGGCTATAACCGACTACGATATGATTAAGGACGGCGACAGAATTGCCGTCGGGGTTTCGGGCGGGAAGGACAGTTTATTGCTGCTTTCCGCCTTAAAAGCCTATAATCGCTTTTCTCCCGAGCGTTTCGAGCTTGCCGCAATCACAATCGACATGGGCTTTAAAAACGCCGACGAGGGCGAAAAAACGGCATTAAAGCAATATATTGCCGATATGGGCGTGCCGTATTACGTTATCGAAACCGATATTGCCGAAATAATCTTCGATTTGCGCAAGGAAAGCAATCCGTGCAGTCTTTGCAGCAAAATGCGTCGCGGCGCGCTTAATAACAAAGCCATTGAACTGGGTTTTAACAAACTCGCTCTCGGGCATCACGCCGACGACGTAGTGCAGACGATGCTTTTATCGCTTCTGTATGAAGGAAGGTTTTCGACTTTTCAGCCCGTATCCTATATGGACAGAAGCGGAATTACGCTTATAAGGCCTTTTATATACACGAGCGAGGCCGATATCAAAGGCGCGGTAAAAAAAGCCGATTTGCCCGTTTTACATAATCCCTGTCCCGCCAACAAGCACACGCAGCGCGAGTATGTGAACGAACTCGTTAAAAGGCTCAATTCCGAGGTGCCTTTTGCCCGCGAGCGTATGCTCGGCGCCATTTATCATCCCGAACGCAATAATCTGTGGAAAAAACCCGACGAAAATAAGTAAAAGATTTATCATACTTTAAGCGTTTCCCGTCATATTTTATAAGGCAGGGGGACGCAATGAAAGGGAATATCAACAGGATTATCGGCGAGGCAAAGTATATTTTGGAAAACAAATGCACGGTTCGCGAGGGGGCGACGCATTTCGGAGTGTCGAAAAGCACGTTTCACGCCGACGTTTCGTATAAGTTGAAGGAGATAGACTTAAAACTGTACGAAGAAGTAAAAGAACTTCTCGAGTATCATTTTTCGGTAAGGCATCTTAGGGGAGGGGAAGCGACAAGACGGAAGTATTCCCGTGAAAAGGACGCGGAAACCGACGTACGAATAAAATAAAAAGGCACGCCCGAAGGCGTGCCTTTAGTTTGCTTTTGAAATTACGCTTTGCCCGCGCAACCGAGAACGTCGATGAGCTTATGACGCACGCACTCTTTGATTGCGGCTCTTGCCGGCCCGAGATACTGACGGGGGTCGAAGTGCGAAGGATTGTTGTAAAAATGTTCGCGTATCGCGGCGGTAGCGGCCATACGAAGGTCGCTGTCGACATTTATTTTGCAAACCGCCATACGGGCGGCTTCGCGCAGCATATCTTCGGGAACGCCTTTCGCGCCGGGCATACTTCCGCCGTATTTCTCGATTGTTTCGACGTATTCCTGCGGGATGCTGGACGCGCCGTGAAGAACGATAGGAAATCCGGGAAGGAGTTTGCCGACCTCTTCGAGAATATCGAAACGCAGACGAGGGGCGGTTTTGAATTTGAAAGCGCCGTGGCTCGTGCCGATTGCTATAGCAAGCGAATCAACGCCCGTGCGGCTTACGAATTCCTGCACCTGTCCGGGGTCGGTATAGCAGGCGTCTTTTTCGCTGACGTTGACGGCGTCCTCTATTCCTGCCAGCTGGCCGAGTTCCGCCTCTACGACCACGCCGTGGTCGTGAGCGTATTGCACGACTTCGGACGTGATTTTGATATTTTCCTCGAAAGAGTGATGCGACGCGTCAATCATAACCGAAGTGAAACCTCCGTCAACGCAGGATTTGCAAAGTTCGAAACTGTCGCCGTGGTCAAGGTGCATTACGATGGGCAATCCGCTGACTTCGGCCGCCGCTTCTATGAGATGACGAAGATATACGGGGTTCGCGTACTTGCGGGCGCCTGCCGAAACCTGCAGTATTACGGGCGCGTTTTCTTCGGTAGCGGCTTCGACGATACCCTGAATGGTTTCCATATTGTTTACGTTAAAAGCGCCGATTGCGTATCCGCCTTCGTAGGCTTTTTTGAACATTTCGGTCGATGTGACTATTGGCATATATAACCTCCGGGATTTATGCGTTTTATAAAACTGAAATCATTATACCTTAATTTTAATTAAAACGCTACTCATTGATACACTTATTTGAAAAAAGCGACAAATTTGTACAAATTGCACTTTTTGATAAAAAACCCTGCGGTTATGTTCCGCAGGGCAATCAGTCCGAAATTTTTATGCGTAGTCTTCTGCCTGCTGAGAGGGCAGATAGCCTTCGTCCTCGATTATAACCCCTTTTTTGACCAGATGTTTATACCGGAGCATCTTTGCGGCAAGCACGAGTATTCCGATAAAAATAGGAGCGCAGGCCAGCACGCACATTACCGGATAGAATATTTCACGGAATATGCTGTAATAATAACCGAGACCCGTAAGCGAGCGTAGCGAGAGATAAAACGTCAGAAACAGCGCCCCCGCCGAGGCAAAGCCGAAGCCTACGAGATGGTAAATACGGTTTTTGCCCGTCAGAGCGAGAACAAGTATAACCGCCGCAGCATATAGTATGGGCATATACCACCATTGCGCGTACAAAAAATTCTGCGACGCCGAAAAATCGGCGGTAATCGAGGCGGCGTTGTTTTTATAGGCCGCACGGTTCATAAATATTCTTTGCGATTCGGCGGTTATGCCGTTGGCGAGGAGATATCCCACCGCGCCCGCTATCGCGAAAACCAGAATGAAACATACCGCCGTGTAAAAACCGTACAGTATCCGTTTTGAGTTCAGTTTCTTTTTTTCTTTCCGAAGGGAAGCGTCTCCGACGCTGAATTCTCTGACCGCTCCTTTTTTAACCTTCGGTGACGTAATCTTTTTTTCCATAGTCCACCGTTTGGAAATCCTTTTTGTAATTAATATTTTAAAGCTAACGGGCGTTTATGTCAATATCATTTGCTAAAAATGCTCGATATGTTTGTAAAACCCGACGATATGAGGTATAATATTTTCAAACAAAAATAAAGAGGTTTGGTTATGATTTGTGATGAAAGACAAAAACTTCTGGCAAAAAATCTGGTGAACTTCTCGATCAGATGTCAAAAAGGCGATAAAGTCTGGATAGACGCTTTCGGTATCGACAGCGCTTTTGTCAACACTCTTGTCGACGCGGTGTACGACGCGGGAGGAGTGCCCTTCGTTTTCCTTCACGACAGAAGGGTGGAGCGTTGCGTTTACAGACGTGCAAGCGACGAGCAGTTTAAATTTATGGCCGGGCACGACGCGAAACTTATGTCCGAAATGCAATGCTATATAGGCGTAAGAGGCGGCGGAAACAGTTTTGAATTGTCCGACCTTCCTTCGGACAGAATGCAGGCTTTCAGCAGCCTGTACAGCCATCCCGTACACCACGAACAACGAGTCGCGAAAACCAAATGGGTCATTTTAAGATATCCCACGGAAGGCATGGCGCAACTTGCGGGTATGAGTACAGAGGCGTTTGAAGATTTCTTCTACGACGTATGTTGTCTCGACTACGGCAAGATGGATAAAGCGATGGATCCGCTTGTTGAACTTATGAATAAGACCGATAAAGTGCGTATTGTGGCAAAAGACACCGATTTATCGTTCAGTATCAAAGGGATTCCCGCCGTCAAATGCGCGGGGCATATGAACATTCCCGACGGCGAGGTTTATACCGCTCCCGTAAGAGATAGCGTCAACGGGGTAATTCACTACAACGTGCCGAGTATCGAAAACGGATATAAATACGAGGACGTCCGTCTTGTTTTTAAAGACGGCAAAATCGTCGAGGCTACGGCAAACAATACGGAGGGCGCAAACGCCGTGTTCGATACGGACGAGGGCGCGCGTTTCGTGGGCGAATTCGCGCTTGGCGTAAATCCTTTCGTCAAAAACGCAATAGGAGATATTTTGTTCGACGAAAAAATCAGCGGCAGCATCCATTTCACTCCCGGCGCGTGCTATGCCGACGCATATAACGGAAACGTTTCGGCGGTGCATTGGGACCTCGTACTCGTTCAGACCGAGGAATTCGGCGGAGGAGAAATTTATTTCGACGACGTACTCGTAAGGAAGAACGGTCGTTTCGTTCTGCCCGAACTCGAAGGACTCAACCCCGAAAATCTTATCTGACGGAAAACATATCCGCGGCCCCGGGCTTCGGGGCCGTTTTTTGTTTTACCGGGCCCGAAAGGTCCGGACGTAAAAAATAATTTGTTAAAAAATAAACAAATATTGCCAAAAGTATAATAAAACACTTGTTAAAATTGCATTTTAAGGTTAGAATGTATATGCAAATTTACAAATAATTTGCAAAACCTTATTTCGATTATAGTTTTGGAGGATTTTCATATGTCAAAAAACGTAAGAGTTGCCATTAACGGCTTCGGAAGAATCGGACGTCTCGCTTTCAGACAGATGTTCGGTGCGGAAGGTTACGAAATCGTAGCAATCAACGACCTTACCAGTCCCAGAATGCTCGCTCACCTTCTCAAATACGATTCGACGCAGGGCAATTACGCAAATAACCATAAGGTGGAAAGCGCAGAAGCGGTCCTTAACGAGGACGGCACCGTGAAAGAAGACGGCTACATCGTAGTCGACGGCAAAAAAATCACCATTTACGCAAAAGCGAAAGCCGCCGAACTTCCCTGGAAAGCACTTGACGTAGACGTCGTTCTCGAATGCACCGGATTCTATACCAGCAAGGCGAAAGCGCAGGCTCATATCGACGCCGGCGCCAAAAAAGTCGTTATTTCCGCTCCCGCGGGCAACGACCTTCCCACAATCGTTTACAACGTAAACCACAAGACTCTCAAAAAAGAGGACAATATCATTTCGGCCGCAAGCTGCACCACGAACTGCCTCGCTCCCATGGCGAAAGCGCTTAACGATTTCGCGCCCATCAAATCGGGCATTATGTGCACCATTCACGCATATACCGGCGACCAGATGGTTCTTGACGGACCTCATCGCAAGGGCGACCTCCGCCGTGCGCGCGCCGCAGCGGTAAACATCGTTCCCAACAGCACGGGCGCCGCAAAGGCAATCGGCCTCGTAATTCCCGAACTTAACGGAAAACTCATCGGTTCCGCACAGCGCGTTCCCACGCCTACCGGTTCCACGACCATTCTTACCGCTGTCGTTGAAGGCACCGTTAAAAAAGAAGATATCAACGCCGCAATGAAGGCCGCTTCCAACGAAAGTTTCGGATACAACGAGGAAGAAATCGTATCGAGCGATATCGTCGGCATGCGTTACGGCAGTCTCTTCGACGCAACCCAGACGATGGTAATTAACCTCGAAAACGGCACGTCTGAAGTTCAGGTTGTTTCCTGGTACGATAACGAAAACAGCTATACGAGCCAGATGGTACGCACCATAAAATACTTCTCGGAACTTCTCAATAAATAATTTATCAAGCGAAAAACCCCCGGCACATGCCGGGGGTTTCTTTTTGCGGGTTTATGCGGTGGTTGACAACTGCGTTACGGTAATGAACGCCGAACTGAAAGTCATGGTATCGTCCGAAGTGTTGTAAATCGACAGCGTACCTGCGGCAGGGAAGGTCAGGAAAATAGTTTTAGAGGCTGTTATTATACTATCGGTGCCGCCGTAAACTATTTCATTAGTTGCCGCACCGTTAACGTATAAAGTTATGGTTTTCTGCGCTTGTGCGGTCGTGTTTCCGGCTCCGCCGAACGTTACGAGATACGAGCCTATCGGCACGTTAATCGTATTATTTGCGAAACTGAACGGGCCGCCCGTACTTTGGGTGAACGTCGAAAGAGGTATAATTGCGTCGGAATCAACGGAAGTTTCGTCAGTTAGTCTCGCATATCCGGTATAAGTTACTCCTGCGGGGCCTTGCGGTCCTTGCGGTCCGGTCGCCCCCGTTTCACCCTGCGGTCCTTGAGGACCGACAGGCCCCTGAGGACCCGTTGCCCCGGTGGCTCCAGTTTCGCCTTGCGGTCCGACAGGTCCCTGAGGTCCCTGCGGTCCGGTAGCGCCGGTAGCACCCGTTTCACCCTGCGGTCCTTGAGGACCGACAGGCCCCTGAGGACCCGTTGCCCCGGTTGCTCCTTGCGGCCCCTGCGGTCCAGTAGCGCCGGTAGCACCCGTTGCTCCTTGCGGCCCTTGCGGTCCGACGGGGCCTTGTTCACCCTGAGGGCCTCTGAGTCCGTTAAATCCCCGCGGCCCCTGCGGTCCTGCGGGCCCTGCGGGTCCGCGGGGTCCTACACAAGCGCACAGCCTTTCGGGAAAATCGTTACAACGATCGTGACAATGATTGAATTTACAAAAACAACTCATATCTACCTCCTTAATATGTAGACGAGCTGCTACTGTATTGTACGTTTGTACGGAATAAAACGTGAATCATCTAAACATTGACATAAACAAAATATTATGTTATAGTTTAGTTATTCTTTTTTATGGAGATAAAATATGAGTTACGTTATCAGTACTGACGCTTGCGCGGATATGCCGGTAGGATATGCTGAGGAGAAATCAATTCCCGTAGTTCCGATGCCGTACGTATTGCAGATGCCGAAAGGTCATACCAAAAAACTCGACTTTCTTGGGAAAATCAACAAAGAATACGATATCGTCGAGTGCCGCACGGATACGACGGGCTTTCTCGGCAATATGAAAAAGTTTTTCGATACGTTGCGTAACGGCGCGATCCCGAAAACAAGTCAGTCAAATGCCGAAATCACGTTTGAAACGCTGGAGCCGTTCGTAAGAGACGGGCACGACGTTTTACATATCGCGTTTTCGTCGGGAATGAGCGGAAGTTTCAATTCGGCTTGCATCGCCGCGCACGACCTTATGGAAAAGTATCCCGGAAGGAAGGTTCTGGTAGTGGACAGTCTGGGCGGCGTCGGCGGCGAAGGTCTTTGCGTTATGGACGCCGTAAAACTTCGTGACGAAGGCGTTTCGATTGAAGAAGTTCATCGTAAATTAAGCGATTACGCTCCGTGCTATCATCATTATTTTACTGTCGGCGATAAAGGTTATCTTGCAAGAAGCGGCCGCATTTCGGGGTTCGAATATATGTTTGCCACGTTGCTTAACATAAACATAATTCTCGGTCTTGACGGCGAAGGAAAGGTTTATCCCGCCGCAAAGGTCAGAGGCACGAAAAACGTTTATAAAAAATTTCTGGAATTGTTCGAAACTATGAAAGGCGACGAGGATAATTCCGAAATCATACTGTGCCACGGCGATAATCCCGAAGGTATCAAAATACTTGGCGATTTACTTACCGAAAATTTCAAAGAAATCGAAAAAATCGATTACAATTACGTTAACCAGATGGTAGGCAGCAATTCGGGGCCCGACAGTCTCGCGCTTTTCTTCCGCGGAAAACCTCGCGCGATATATCGTAAGTAAAGGCAAGAATAGGCGGAACGCGGTTTATACGGCGGGATTCCCGAAAAACAATATCGGCGGCGGACAAGTTTCCGAAACCGCGGCCTGCAAAACGAAAAATTGCATAAAGGCATTATCAGACGATAATGCCTTTTTTGAATTGTTAAATGCGGTATTTTTAAGCGTTATTCTTCCGGTCTGACAACCGTTTTCCCCGTGGCGGCGGATTGATAAATAAGATAGTATCCTTTTCCGTCAACGTCGTCGAGCGAAAGCGGCAACCAGTCGCATACGTCTTTAATTTCTTCGGGAGGAGCGCCTCTCTTCTCGTACGGCACGCCGTAGGAAATGTACGTCGGCACGTCAAGGTTATATATTATCCCCACAACGTAAAATCCGTCGGAGTTTTCGACCCGCACCCACTTGCTGTTTGGAACGGCGTTTTCCAGTTCGGTCTCGGCAGGGAAACAAATGAACATTTCGTCGAGTTGCGGTTTTACGGCAAGGTAAAAATCGTTGCCGTCGTACTCGACGTTTTTTGTGAAATTCATAGATGTTTCGAGATTTTTCTGTTTATTTTCGGCGGTTTCGACGGTAAAACCGCCGTTTTCGTCGGTAATAATATCCTGTTCGACGTTATTTTCTGCTCCGTCGGACTCTTCGCATACCCGAGCGTTTACGGCCGTATCGGCGTCCGTTTTTTTGTCGGCATCGGAAGAATTGTCGATTATTTCGTCATTTTTTGTCGTGCGAGGCTTGTTTTTCGCACGTTTTTCCTTTTTTGTTTTCTCGTATTCGTTCAGAAGGTTGAAACAACGATACCTGTCGTTTCCCGTCGTGCCGAATAATACGGGTCTGCCGTTTCTCGTAACAAGGCAATCGATATCGTCGGGAAGAGAGGGAGCGGACAGCGCGAGGACGTCGCCGTCTTTTGCGTCGTACACTGTTATTTTATCGTCGACGCGCAACAAGATTTTCGCGTCGTCGCTCTCGGGGACGTGCAGAGAAACGCTTGCTTCGGACCTGCCGCTGTCGGATACGAAACGAAGTATTCCGCTTCCGACTCCGGTTTTTATATCGCATAAAATCATCACTTTTTTTTGAAAAGCCATACTGAAATCTCCTTACGGATTATAGGTATTCAAAAAAAAGACGAAAAATGACGCTTGAACGTAAATTGCATAAAACAAGCGTTTATTAGCGATATTTTATTGTTAAACTGTATGTTTGAAAATTAAAGATACGACGGCAATCGCGTTTACGGCAAGGCCTTTACCCGTTTCGCCGATTCCCTCGGAGGTAGTGAAAGCAAGACCGATTCTGTCGGGAGCGACCGAAAGCGCGTTTGCGAGGGAATTCGTGATTTGTTCGCGATAAGGGTTTAATCTGGGGTTTTCGCAAACGACCGTTGCGGCAAGAGAATAGGGCGCAACCCCCTTTTTATTTACCAAGGTCATCACTTCAGAGAGCAACGACATACTGTCTGCGTCCTTATATTTTTCCGCCGAATCGGGAAAACGGCAACCGATATCTTTTTCTCCGACGGCGGTAAGAAGGGCATCCATAACGGCGTGCGTGAGTACGTCTGCGTCGCTGTGGCCGAGAAGTCCCTTGTCGAAAGGAATTTCCACCCCGCCGAGCACGAATCTGCGGTTTTTTGCAAAACGGTGAGTGTCGTATCCGACTCCCGTAAGCGTTGCCGGCGATAAAAGGTCGGAAGGATAGGTAATTTTTTTATTGAGGACGTCGCCGTCGACGCGCGCAACCTCGTCGAATATCGTAAGGAAAAGAGAAACGTCGTCGGTGAAGTCGCCGTTCTGCAACGAATAGGCCTCTTTCAGAAGAGCGGTTCTGAAACCCTGCGGGGTCTGTACGGAGACGAAATTGCTTCTGTCTGCCGCTTTATAGCCGCAGGATACGTCCGCGACGCTGTCCGTAAAAGGGATTACCGGCACGACGGCTTCGTGCGAAGACAGCGAGGATATTACGCGGTTTATTACGTCCGGACGGATAAAAGGTCGCGCGCCGTCGTGTATCAGCACGTATTCGGCCGTAGCGTATTGCAGGGCGAGTCTTACCGTTTGCGTGCGCGTCGCGCCGCCGTTGCATACGATAACGTTTTCAAACGGAGAAAAGAGCGAGGTTATTTCGTCTTTTAACGAGGCGCTTGTCGCGATAATGATTTTTTCGACGCCTTTTGTGTTTAAAAATGGGATTACGGCGTTTTCAACGACGGTTCGTCCCGAAACGGTGCACAGAATTTTATTGAGTTTTCCCGAAAAACGCGCGCTTTCGCCGGCGGCGGGAATAATGACGTCGAACATCAGTCGTTTAACACCTCGTAAGGTTCCGACGCGTCGGCTTTGCCCGCAACGTCGGGAGTCGAAATTATTTTGAAACGCACGGATTCGTTGCCGAAACGGACGGATACGATATCGCCGGGCTTTACGTCTTTCGACGGTTTTGCTTCCCGTCCGTTGACTTCTATGCGTCCGCCGTCGCAGGCGTCCTGAGCGACCGTGCGGCGTTTAATGATTCTTGAAACCTTAAGAAATTTGTCGATTCTCATATTTTTTTATCTATAATAAAATTTCTTTATTTATGCGCGCAAAAATCGTTGACATATTGAAATTTTTAATGTATCCTTGTAAATTGCGTTAAATTATGATATAAGTATATTTTTATCTTTTCTAATCCATAGAAAAGGGTAGGGGCGAGTGTCGCCTTTTCTGCGTTGTCGTACTGAGGTTTTAGCCCTCGCGAGGTGCATAGGACATAACCTGCTGTCAGGACTTATTTCATTATATAGCACGGTAGCAAAAAACACAACAACAATTTTCAAAATTAAATTTCCAGTTTTAAGGAGAGTTACACGATGTCTCAAGTTAAAGTTCACAAGGTCAAGTACGGCAACACCGAGCGTTACTCTTTCAGCAAGATTAAAGACGTTCTGGATATTCCGTACCTCATCGAGGTTCAGAAAGACTCCTACAAAAGTTTTCTGGAGCACGGCATCAAGGACGTTCTGGACGAGTATTCTCCCATACGCGATTTTTCCGACCGTATGGAATTATCGTTTTTGGGATACAGTCTCGAAGGCGAACCCAAGTACACCGTCAGAGAGTGCAAAAACCGCGACGCGACGTATGCCATACCTCTTAAAGTAAAGGCGCGTCTTACCAACCTCGAAACGGGCGAAGTTATCGACCAGGAAGTATTTATGGGCGACTTCCCTCTTATGACCGACAGCGGCAGTTTCGTCATTAACGGAGCGGAACGCGTTATCGTCAGCCAGCTTGTCAGAAGCCCCGGCGTCTATTGCGATATGACGAGGGATAAAAACGGCGTACCCCGTTATTCCTGCACGATGATTCCCAATCACGGTGCCTGGCTCGAGTTCGAACAGGACTTCAACGGCATTTTATGGGTACACGTCGACCGCCAGCGCAAAATCACCGCAACCACTCTGTTGAGAGCTCTGGGCTTCGGCACGGACGACCAGATTAACGCCGTGTTCGAAGAAAAGATGATTGCCGATACCTGCGAGAAGGACCCGCAGGGCGCGCACACCGAAGAAGCCGGAAAAATCGATTTGTTCAGAAGAATGCGTCCCGGCGAAGTTCCCACGCTCGAAGGCGCGAATATTCTCATCAACAACTTCTTCTTCGACAACCGTCGCTACGACCTTACCCGCGTAGGACGTTACAAATTCAATAAAAAACTCAGTATCGCAACCCGCGTCGAGGGACAAAAAATCACCCGTGACGTCGTAAGCGTTCTTACGGGCGAAATACTTGCCGAAAAAGGCGAAGTAATCGACGCCGATAAGGCGCGCGAAATTGAAAACAACGCGGTAAACGAGGTTTACGTCGAAGTCGATATTCCCGAAAAAGACGGCTCGACCAAAAAAGGCGAGTTTAAAATCATCGGCAACAACACGGTGCCTCTCGACGCGATAATTCCCTGCAATCCGAGGGAGCTCGGCATTCTCGAAAAGGTTTATTATCCCGCAATCAAAAAGCTCCTGGACGAGGTCGAAGGCGACGAAGCGCGTCTCGACGCAATCAGGAACAACGTCAAGGAACTCGTAATAAGACATCTTACCATCGAGGATATTATCGCAAGCATCTCTTATACGCAGGGTCTTTCCTACGGTCTCGGCACAACCGACGATATCGACCATCTCAGCAATCGTCGCGTCCGTTCGGTCGGCGAGCTTCTCGAACATCAGTTCGGCAAAGGTATGCTCCGTCTCGAAAGAGTCATCAAGGAAAGAATGTCGATTGCGACCGAAAACAAGGAAATTTCGCCGCAATCGCTTATAAATATCCGTCCCGTGGCAAGCGCGATAAAGGAATTCTTCGGAAGTTCTCAGTTGTCGCAGTTTATGGAACAGCCCAACCCTATCGCGGAACTTACTCATAAACGAAAAGTGTCCGCTCTGGGCCCCGGCGGTCTTTCGAGAGAGCGCGCGGGCTTCGAAGTCCGAGACGTACACCACACGCATTACGGCCGTATGTGTCCTATCGAAACTCCCGAAGGACAGAACATCGGTCTTATCACTTCGCTTGCGACTTACGCACGTATTAACGAATACGGATTTATCGAATCGCCTTACCGTAAGGTTATAAAGCCCGACGGCATCGTCACGGACGAAGTTAAATACATGACGGCAGACGAGGAGGACAAATACGTTATCGCGCAGGCGAACGAGCCTTTGGACGAAAACGGAAAATTCCTGCATAACCGCGTTACCTGCCGTATCCGCGAAGATATCCGCGAAGTTGACGTGAACCGCGTCGACTATATGGACGTTTCGCCGAAACAGCTCGTTTCCATCGCTACGGCGCTTATCCCGTTCCTCGAGAACGACGATACCAACCGTGCGTTGATGGGCTCGAACATGCAGCGTCAGGCCGTACCTCTTTTAAGACCCGAAGCGCCTATGATAGCAACGGGCGTCGAACATAAAATCGCGTACGACAGCGGCGTTCTCATCATCGCCAAAAACGACGGCGTTGTAAAATACGTCGATGCGGATAAAATCATCGTTGCCCGCCCGTCGGGAGACGACGACGTTTATTACACCTCGAAATTCACCCGCAGTAACCAGAGCACCTGCATTAACCAGAAACCCATCGTGGTAAGCGGCCAGAAGGTTACGAAAGGTATGATTCTTGCCGACGGTCCTTCGACCGATAACGGCGAACTCGCGCTCGGCAGAAACATTCTCATAGGCTTTATGAGCTGGGAAGGTTATAACTACGAGGACGCGGTACTTATTTCCGAACAACTCGTCCGCGACGACGTTTTCACCTCTATTCATATCGAGGAATACGAAAGCGAAGCCCGCGACACCAAACTCGGCGAAGAACAGATTACCCGCGATATTCCCAACCTTTCGGAAGAGGCTCTTAAAAACCTTGACGAAGACGGTATCGTTCGTATCGGCGCCGAAGTAAGAAGCGGCGATATTCTCGTCGGTAAAGTTACTCCCAAAGGAGAAACCGAACTTACTCCCGAAGAAAGACTTCTTCGCGCGATTTTCGGCGATAAAGCCCGCGAAGTGCGCGACACTTCTCTCCGTGTGCCTCACGGCGAGGGCGGTATCGTAGTGGACGTTAAAATCTTTACGAGAAAGAACAAGGACGAACTTGCGCCCGGCGTCAATAAACAGGTGCGCGTATATATCGCTCAGAAACGTAAGATTTCGGTGGGCGACAAGATGGCCGGTCGTCACGGAAACAAGGGCGTTATTTCCCGCGTTCTTCCCAAAGAGGATATGCCTTTTATGGCGGACGGCACGCCTTTGCAAATCGTACTTAACCCGCTCGGCGTTCCTTCGCGTATGAATATCGGTCAGGTTCTCGAAGTTCACCTGGGTCTCGTCGCGAAGATGCTCGACTGGAAAGTATCCACTCCCGTCTTTGACGGCGCGAGCGAAAACGACATCAAACAACTCTTAAAAGAAAACGGACTTCCCGAGGACGGCAAAATTCAGCTGTTCGACGGCCGCACGGGCGAGCCTTTCGAAAACCGCGTAACGGTGGGATATATGTATTATCTGAAACTCGCTCACCTCGTCGACGACAAGATTCACGCGAGAAGCACGGGTCCGTACAGTCTCGTTACGCAACAGCCTCTCGGCGGCAAAGCGCAGTTCGGCGGACAGCGTTTCGGCGAAATGGAAGTCTGGGCGTTGTACGCATACGGCGCGGCAAACATTCTGCAGGAAATCCTTACCGTCAAGTCGGACGACGTCGTGGGCCGCGTAAAGACCTACGAGAGCATCGTAAAGGGCAGCAATATTTCCGAGCCCGGTATTCCCGAATCCTTCAAGGTTCTTATCAAGGAATTGCAGTCGCTGGCGCTTGACGTAAAGGTTCTCACCGAGGAACACGACGAAGTCAAACTCAGAGATTTCTCCGAAGAAGACGCCGACGCAATCGATATTGCAATCAACAAGAAGGACGAAGAACTTTCCGAAGTCGATATCGACGACCTGTTTAAAGTGGATAACGTTGACGAGGGCGACCTCTTCGGCGACAGCCTCTTCGATGACAGCGACTCCGACTACGACAACGATATTTTCAAAGGCATGACCGACTCTTCGTCGGACGACGCCGAATAAGGAGGTAATCCTATATGTATGAATTAAGTACTTTCGATTCAATGCAAATCGGTATAGCCAGTCCCGAAAAAATCAGGGAGTGGTCGTACGGCGAGGTTCTTAAACCCGAAACGATAAATTACAGAACGCAAAAACCCGAAAGAGACGGCCTTTTCTGCGAAAGAATTTTCGGGCCTACGAAGGACTGGGAATGCCATTGCGGAAAATACAAACGCATTCGTTATAAGGGCGTCATCTGCGAAAAGTGCGGCGTCGAAGTTACGAAAAGCAAGGTCCGTCGCGAGCGTATGGGCCATATCGAACTTGCCGCTCCCGTATCGCATATCTGGTATTTCCGCGGCGTGCCTTCGCGCATAAGCCTTATGGCGGACATTTCGCCGAAGGAACTCGAGCAGGTATTGTATTTCGTATCTTACATCGTTCTCGACCCCGGCGAAGTTCCCGAAATCCATAAAAAGCAGGTTCTTACCGACCGCGAATACCGCGAACTTTGCGAGAAATACGGCAGCAAAGCCTTCCGCGTCGGAATGGGCGCCGAGGCAATCAAGGAATTGCTTATCGAAGTCGACCTCGAAAAGGAAAGCAAGATGCTTAAAGACATCATCGCGAATTCTGTCGGACAGAGAAGACTCCGCGCCGTGAAACGTCTTGAAATCGTCGAGGCGTTCCGTATCAGCGGCAACCGTCCCGAATGGATGATTCTGGACGTTCTTCCCGTAATTCCTCCCGAGCTTCGTCCTATGGTGCAACTCGACGGCGGCCGTTTCGCGACGAGCGACTTAAACGACCTTTACCGTCGCGTAATCAACAGAAACAATCGTCTTAAAAGACTTAAAGAACTGGGTGCGCCCGACATTATCGTCCGCAACGAAAAACGTATGTTGCAGGAAGCCGTCGACGCTCTTATCGACAACGGCAGAAGGGGCAAAGCGATTACCGGTCCCGGCAACCGCGACCTCAAATCCCTGTCCTCGATGCTCAGGGGTAAACAGGGTCGTTTCCGTCAGAATCTTCTCGGAAAACGCGTCGACTATTCGGGACGTTCGGTTATAGTCGTAGGACCCGAACTTAAACTTTATCAATGCGGTTTGCCCAAAGAAATGGCCGTTGAGTTGTTCAAACCCTTTGTAATGAACAAACTCGTCGAGCGCAACATCTGCCACAATATCAAGAGCGCGAAGCGTTTTGTCGAAAGCATGAAACCGCAGGTATGGGATATTCTCGAAGAAGTTATCAAAGACCATCCCGTATTGCTTAACCGTGCTCCTACGCTGCACCGTCTTGGTATTCAGGCATTCGAACCCGTGCTTGTCGAAGGACGCGCAATCAAACTGCATCCTCTTGCCTGCGGCGCGTTCAACGCCGACTTCGACGGCGACCAGATGGCCGTACACGTACCTTTGTCCATCGAGGCTCAGGCCGAGGCGAGAATACTTATGTTGTCCACCAACAACATTCTGAAACTTTCGGACGGACACCCCATTATTTCTCTTACTCAGGATATGGTTATAGGCTCTTATTACCTTACTATCATACGCCCGGGCGCGAAAGGAGAGGGTAAAATATTCAAATCGCCCAACGAGGCTATGCTCGCCTACCGTAACGGCGTAATAGACCTTCAGGCGAAAGTATTTATGCGCGTCGAAAAGGAAATCGACGGCAAGATTTACAGCAAACGACTCAACACCTCTATCGGACGCTGGATTTTCAACGAAATCATACCTCAGGATTTGCACTTCGTCGAAAGAAAGACTCCCGAAGATATGCTCGAACTCGAGGTTGAAGGTCTGCTGAAGGACGTAAAGGCTATCGGCAAAAAACAACTTAACAAAATCGTCGACAACTGCTTTAAGTATAAAGGAGCGACCGAAACCGCCTCTGTGGCGGACGCTATCAAGAGTCTCGGTTACAAATACTCGACTTTGTCGGGTGTAACTACGAGCGTTTTCGATATGCACATTCCCGCCGGAAAGGACGAGATTGTTAAAAAGGCCGACGAAACCATCGTCAACATCGAAAAGAATTTCCGTCGCGGTATCATATCGGAAGAGGAACGTTACAACGCGGTCGTCAAAACGTGGAAAACCGCTACCGACGACGTCGAAAAAGCGCTTAAGGCCGATATGGACGACTTCAATCCTATATGGATGATGGCAAACTCCGGTGCCCGAGGCAACATGGGACAGATTCGTCAGCTTGCGGGTATGCGCGGACTTATGAGCGACCCTTCGGGCAGAACGATAGAGCTTCCCGTCAAGGCGAACTTCCGTGAAGGACTTTCCGTTTTGGAATACTTCATTTCTTCGCACGGCGGTCGTAAAGGTCTTGCCGATACCGCATTGAAGACGGCCGACTCGGGTTACCTTACCCGTCGTCTCGTCGACGTTTCGCAGGACGTTATCGTAACGGAGCAGGATTGCGGCGATACCAAAGGCGTTGAAGTTACGGCAATTATCGAAGGCAAGAACGAAATCGAAAGTCTTGCCGACCGTATCGACGGAAGATATACCGTCAAACCCGTGCTTCATCCCGTAACCGGCGAGGTTCTCGTCGAGGCAGATACAATGATTCTTCCCGACAAAGCGGTTGAAATCGACAAGATTCTCACCGAAGAGTGGAGAAAGAACGGGGCCGACCCCAAAAATCTGCCTAAAGTCACCATCAGAAGCGTGCTTTCGTGCAAGACCCGCCACGGCGTCTGCGCAAAGTGCTACGGCAAGAATATGGCAAGCGGCAATCCCATTAAACTGGGCGAAGCCGTGGGTATCATAGCGGCGCAATCAATCGGCGAGCCGGGCACGCAGCTTACGATGCGTACCTTCCACTCGGGCGGCGTTGCGACGGGCGACGATATCACGCAGGGTCTTCCCCGCGTAGAGGAGTTGTTCGAGGCCCGTCGTCCCAAAGGACAGGCGGTAATCGCGGAAAACAGCGGCGTTGTGACCCGTACCAATAACGACAGAGAAATCATCGTAACGGGGGCTGACGGAGACGCGAAGTCTTACGCAATCCCTTACGGCGCGAAACTCAAAGTAGATAACGGCAGCGTGGTAGACCCCGGCGATCCGCTTACTCAGGGTTCCATCAACCTTCAGGATATGCTCCGTGCGCGCGGCGTAAAAGGCGTTCAGGATTATCTTACGAAAGAGGTTCAGTCGGCGTACCGTCTGTCGGGCGTTGAAATCAACGATAAACATATCGAGGTTATCGTCCGTCAGATGCTGAGAAAAGTCAAAATCGAATCGCAGGGCAGCACCGAGATGCTTCCGGGCACGCTCGTCGACATATTTACCTACGAGGAAGAAAACCAGAAGACGATGGAAAACGGAGGAGAACCCGCAAAAGCCAAACGTACCCTTCTGGGTATCACGAAAGCGGCTCTCGCAACCGAATCCTTCCTGTCGGCGGCGTCCTTCCAGGAGACGGCGCGCGTACTTACCGACGCGGCTATCAAAAACAAAATCGACCCGTTGCTCGGTCTTAAAGAAAACGTCATAATCGGTAAACTCATCCCCGCGGGAACGGGTATGAAAATTTACAAGAATATCAGCACCGTACCCGTTGCCGAGCATCCCGAAAAACCCATAACCTGCACGTTCGAGGATAAGGAGTTTGACGATAATCTCGGCGATTACGACGAAAACGACGCTACTTTATAATCATCACTGACGGCGGTCATTTCGTGTAAACGGCTGACCGCCGTTATTTTAGCGGAGAAGAAAATGAAAAAATTATTTACATCTGAAAGCGTTACGGAAGGGCATCCCGATAAGGTCTGCGACCAGATTGCCGACGCCATTCTGGACGACATACTCGAAAAAGACAAAAACGCGCACGTTGCGTGCGAAGTATGCGCAACTACGGGCGTCGTGTTCGTTATGGGCGAAATAACGGCCGATTGCTATTCGGACATCGCAAAAATCGCCCGCGACGTCATACGCGATATAGGATACGACAGCAGCGACCTCGGTTTCGATTACAATACCTGCTCGGTTCTTACCGCAATCAACGAGCAATCGCCCGATATCGCGATGGGCGTCAATTCCGCGCAGGAATACGACGGCGATATCATAGACAAGACGGGAGCGGGCGACCAGGGAATGATGTTCGGTTACGCCTGCGACGAAACGCCCGAGCTTATGCCGTTGCCCATCGTACTTGCCCACGCGCTGACGCGAAAACTTACCGAAGTCAGGAAAGACGGAACTCTTTCTTATCTCCGTCCCGACGGCAAATCGCAGGTTACCGTGGAATACGAGGACGGCGTGCCCAAGCGCGTCGATACGGTAGTTATTTCGGCGCAGCATAATCCCGACGTTACTCAGGACCGGATAAGAAAAGACGTCATAGAAAAAGTAATAAAAACCACCATTCCCGATAATCTTATCGACGACGATACCAAGATTTACGTAAATCCCACGGGAAGATTCGTAATCGGCGGGCCTCACGGCGACAGCGGCCTTACGGGGCGCAAAATCATTGTCGATACTTACGGCGGATACTGTCCGCACGGCGGTGGCGCTCTTTCGGGCAAAGACCCCACGAAAGTGGACAGAAGCGCACTTTATATGGCAAGATACGTATGTAAAAACGTAGTTGCGTCGGGACTTGCCAAAAAATGTGAAATAGAAGTAGCATATGCAATCGGCCGCGCGCATCCCGTTTCGGTTTATCTCAACACGTTCGGAACGGGCAAAGTCAGCGACGATATTCTGACGAAAGCGGTGCTTAAAGTTTTCGATTTCCGTCCGCTTGCGATAATTAACAATCTCGACCTGAGAAAGCCCGTTTACCGTAAAGTGGCAAATTACGGCCATCTCGGCAGAAACGACGTAACGTGGGAAAAAACCGATAAGACGGAGGAATTGAAAAAAGCCGTAGCGGAGATTGAATAATGATAATCTCGGGCGACGTCGAAAAAGTCATTTTCCGGAATCCCGACAACGGTTATACCGTAGTCGATTTGAAGTGCAGCGGTGATTACGTCACCGCTGTCGGCATTTTTCCGGAATTGTACGACGGGGCGAGAGTGGAACTTACGGGAGACTATAAGTATCATTCCCGCCACGGCATACAGTTTCTCGCGGAAGGAGTAAAAGTGCTCGAACCAGAGGGACTCGACGCCGTCGAAAAATTTCTGAAAAGCGGAATTTTCAGGGGGATAGGCGAAGTTACCGCAAAAAACATAGTCGAAAAGTTTAAAGAGAAAACCCTTGACGTTATGCGTAATTCCCCCGAAAAACTCGCGACGGTAAAGGGTATCGGCGCCCGTCGTGCCGAAGAGATAGGCGAATCTTTTCGCGCTCACGGCGAAATGCAGGACGCGATACTGTTTTTGCAGAAATTCGATATTTCGCTTAATCTTGCCCTTAAAATTTATAAGGTTTACGGCGCGCGCACCGAGGAAGTCATAAAAAGCAATCCTTATCAACTTATTTCGGACGTCGAAAGGGTAGGATTTCAGACCGCCGATAAGATAGCCTTCGAGGCAGGTATTGCAAAAGACAGCGATTTCAGAATAAGAGCGGGCATAATTTATGCGCTCAAAGACGCCGCGCAAAAAAGCGGCCATACCGCGCTTCCCGACAATATTCTTAAAAAAGAAGTTTTGTCCCTTCTCGGGTTTGACGAAAACTTTTCGGAAAGGATAGACGACAATATTGAAGATCTGATATTTTTATCGGAGATTAAAGACTATGTTTTTGATAACGCGCGGTTTTATATGCTTTACAAAAATTACCTTACCGAAAGAAATATCGCGCGAAGGTTGGTTTTTCTGGAGGCAGCGCACAAAAGCGTAGAAACCGACTTTACCCCCCAGATTTATAAATTCGAAGAGATTTCGGGCGTTGTGCTTCACGATAAACAAAGAAAGGCTGTAAACGACAGCATTAATTCGGGCGTACACGTTATAACGGGAGGTCCCGGCACCGGCAAAACGACAATTATCAAGTGCATACTGCACGTTCTGAAGTTTCTGAAATTGTCGTATTGTCTTTGCGCTCCTACGGGTCGCGCCGCCAAAAGAATGAGCGAGGCAACCGGCGAAGACGCAAAAACGATACACCGTCTTCTCGACCTCGATTTCAAAGACGGAAAAGGATTTTTTACTTTTAACGAAAATACGAAGATTCCCGCCGACGTCGTCATAGTCGACGAAGTCAGCATGGTTGACGAATACGTTTTTTCAAGCCTTCTGAAAGCGATAAGGGACGGCGCAAGCGTCATACTTGTCGGAGACAAGGACCAACTCGCGTCGGTAGGAGCGGGAAACGTTCTTTCCGATATAATAACGTCGGGTTTTTTCAAGGTTACGTATCTCGATAAAATTTATCGTCAGTCCGACGGGAGTATGATAATAGAAAACGCTCATCTGATAAACCACGGAAAGATGCCCGTGCTCGACAATCGTTCGGATGATTTCTTCTTCGTAGAGAAAAAGGAACCGTCTGATATTTCCGAAGAAGTGAAAGACCTGGTAACGAAAAGATTGCCTAAATATCTCGGCTGCAAGGAAACCGACGTACAGGTGCTTTGTCCGATGAAAAAAGGCGTGGCGGGAGTGATAAATCTGAATGCGGTTATACGCGACAGATTAAATCCGAAAAAAGACGCCGACGACGACGTAAAATGCGGGGAATATACTTTCCGCGCCGGTGATAAAGTAATGCAGACCGTCAATAATTACGAGCAGGAATGGTATGAGGAAACCGACGGAAGGATACATCACGGCCGAGGCGTCTTTAACGGCGATACAGGTTTTATAGAAAGTATTGACAGACAAAATATGAAGTTTAACCTGCGTTTCGACGACGGTAAAGTCGCTGATTATTCACTTGGCGATATAGACCAGATAATACCCGCTTATGCCGTTTCCGTGCATAAATCGCAGGGAAGCGAATTCAGGGCGGTCGTCGTGGCGCTGTCTCAGGGCAATTATTTCATTATGACGCGCAATCTTTTATATACCGCGGTTACTCGCGCCAGAGACCTTGTGGTGATTGTAGGGGACAGAGATACTCTTTCCCGTATGGTCAGAAACAATTACACCGCAAAACGCTATACGTTACTTACCGAATTCATTTCGGAGGCAGGCATTGAAAACGAATAAAGCAAAAGAGTTTTTTAAAAACGCAATGCAAAAGTTTTCGGATTTATTGTACCCGAAGGGAATCACCTGCGTAAATTGCGGGGCGGAACTTATTGCCGACACGAGAGTCGACCTTTGCGCGAAATGCACGGAAGGTCTTGTTTTCAACGAAGGACGGCGTTGCCCGATATGCGGCATCGGAATGCATAACGAGGCAGACTACTGCGACAATTGCACGAAATACGATAAATATTTTGACCTTAACCGCTCCCCGCTGGTTTACGACGGCGTGGGAAGCGACCTTATCAAGAAACTGAAATTCGGAGGAAAGAAGTATATCGCCGCAGAACTGGCAAAACTGATGGCGGACGAATATTATTCGGAAAATATTAAAGCAGACGTTATTCTTTTCGTGCCCATGACCGATAAAGAGATAAAGGAAAGGGGATACAATCAATCGGAACTTCTTGCTTGCGAAATGTCGGCCCGGTTGGGATTGCCGGTAGCGGAAAATCTGCTTAAAACAAAGGATACCGACAGACAGAAAAAACTTTCGGCAAAGGAAAGGCGCGAAAATCTGAAAGACGTTTTCGACGTCGTCGGGAAGGAAGAGATAAAAGGGAAAAATATTTTGCTGACAGACGACGTATTCACCACGGGAGCCACCGTAAACGAATGCGCGAGAGTACTGAAAAAGGCGGGTGCGCGCAAAGTTTTTTCAGTTACGGCGTGCATTACGAGATTCAGAACGGAAGGGGAAAGAGCCGTTCTTCCCTGCGATAACGCTTTACAGGACGGATAATTTAGTGTATTATATTAAAAAGTTTTAATCGGCGCGCGAGCGCATAAATAAAAGGAGAACAGATGGGTATTTTCTCGACGCTTTTCGACGAAAACGAAAGAAACGTCAAAAAACTTAAAAAAATCGCAAACGGAGCGGAGGCTCTTTCGGACAAATTCAAAAGCATGTCCGACGCGGAGTTGCAGGCCGTGACGCCCGCTCTGAAACAAAGATATAAAGACGGCGAAACGCTTGACGACCTTCTTCCCGAAGCCTTTGCGGCAGTCAGAGAGGCCTCGGCCAGAGTTACGGGTTTAAGACACTATTACGTGCAGTTGCTGGGCGGAATAACTCTGCATCAGGGCCGGATTGCCGAAATGAAAACGGGCGAAGGAAAAACTCTTGTCGAAACTTTGCCGGCATATCTCAACGCATTGACGGGAGAGGGCGTACACGTCGTTACCGTCAACGATTATCTTGCAAAACGCGACGCCGAATGGATGGGAAAAATTTACCGTTTTTTAGGTCTTACGGTCGGCGTGATTCTGCACGATATGAAAAACGAGGACAAGAAGAAAGCGTATAATTGCGATATTACTTACGGCACGAATAACGAATTCGGTTTCGATTATCTTCGCGACAATATGGCAGTCAGAAAAGAGGACAGGGTGCAACGCGGCCACGCTTTCGCAATCGTGGACGAGGTGGACAGTATTCTCATCGACGAAGCCCGCACTCCTCTTATCATCTCGGGACGCGGCGACAAATCGAGCGAAATGTATTTAAAGGCGAATAAGTTCGTAAGACCTCTTAAAGAGGGCGAAGACTATACCGTCGAGGAAAAGGAAAAAACGGTGACGCTTACGGATACGGGCGTCGAAAAGACCGAAAGATTTTTTAACGTACAAAACCTTTCCGACCTCGATAACACCGCGCTGAACCATTATATAAATCAGGCGTTGAAAGCAAACGTCATTATGAAAAAGGACGTCGATTATATCGTGTCCGACGGGCAGGTGCTTATAGTCGACGAATTTACGGGGCGCGTTATGACGGGCAGACGTTTCAGCGACGGATTGCATCAGGCGATAGAGGCAAAAGAAAACGTGCGCGTGCAGAGCGAAAACCGCACTCTTGCCACCATTACTCTTCAGAATTATTTCAGACTTTATAAAAAACTTTCGGGAATGACGGGTACGGCCAAAACCGAAGAAGAGGAATTTCAGAATATTTACAATCTCGACGTTGTGGTTATCCCCACTAACCTTCCCATGATAAGAGTGGACGAGGACGATCAGATTTATACCAAAGTAACGGGCAAAACAAAAGCAATCGTCGAGGACATCAAGGCGTGCGTCGCAAGACGTCAGCCGGTGCTTGTGGGCACGGTGTCCGTCGAAAAATCGGAAGCTCTGTCGAAAATTTTAAACAGGGAACGCATTTATCATAACGTGCTGAACGCCAAAAACCACAAAATGGAAGCGGACATAGTAGCTCAGGCCGGACGTATCGGCGCGGTAACGATTGCAACGAATATGGCAGGCCGAGGCACCGATATAATGCTTGGGGGCAATCCCGAATACCTTGCCAAACAAAAACTCGAAAAAGAGGGCAATTCAGTCGAAAACATCGAAATCGCGACTTCTTTTATGAAAATCGACGACCCCGCACTTCTGAAACTGCGCGACGAATATCAGAAATACTACGACGCTTTCAAACAGGTGTGCGACAAGGAAAAAGAAGAAGTAATCGCCGCGGGCGGACTCAGAATAATCGGTACGGAACGCCACGAAAGCCGTCGTATCGACAATCAGTTGAGAGGTCGCGCCGGCCGACAGGGAGACAAGGGCAGCTCGGTATTTTATATATCGCTTGAGGATGACATCGCGAGAATATTCGGCGGCGAGAAACTGCAGCGCGTGACCGAAATGCTTAACGTCGACGACGATATGGCAATCGCCAACGGCATTATAAGCAAACAAATCGAACGCGCGCAGAAAATGGTTGAAAGCCGCAACTTCGCAATCCGCAAAAACGTATTGAATTACGACGACGTTATGAACAAACAGCGCGAAATCATTTACGAGGAGCGGAACAAGGTGCTTGACGGCGTAGACGTGCATTCGCAGATTGTCGATATGCTCGAACCCGTCGCAAGAGAAATCGTAGGCTATTATTACGACCCCGAAGTTTCGCCCGATAACTGGGATTACGACGCGTTCAACCGCGCTCTCGAGCAAAGACTTTTCCCCGAAGGCACCGCGTTCGTTACGAAAGAACTCGCGCATAAATACAAATTTGAAGGTCTCGTGGAGGCCGTGGCGGACAAGGCCAAAGAACTTCTCGAAGAGAAGGTGAATTTCTGCAAGGAAGAGGGCATTGATTTTTCGGAACTCGAAAGATACGTGCTTCTGAGAAACGTCGACAGCAAATGGATGGACCATATTGACGCAATGTCGAGCCTGCGCGAGGGTATCGGACTTCGCGGTTACGGTCAGCGCAATCCCGTGCTCGAATATCAGAAAGAAGGCTTCGATATGTTTGACGAGATGGTGGAAAGCATCAGAAGAGACACGGCGATTACTCTTATGAAAGTAACCATTCAGAAAACCGAGGACGGCGAGGTAAGACAGGGCGTGCAGCGCGCGAGCAATAAGCCTAAAACCGTTGTTAATTCCGCGGCGAAAACAGGAAGAAACGACCCGTGTCCGTGCGGAAGCGGCAAAAAGTACAAAAACTGCTGCGGCAGAAACAATCAGCAATAGGATAATAAGGGATTATGGTTGATTTTTTTAATCAGAAAAACAAAATAAAAGAGTTTGACGAAACCCTTAAAATGGTGTCGGACGCATTCGACCTTACCGCTCTCGAAGAAAGGGCGGCCGAACTTACGAAGGAACAGCACTCCGACGGTTTCTGGGACGATATGGCGCGTGCAAGCGAGGTGAACAGGGAACTTAAAACCCTCGAAACCAAAATCTCGAAAGTGGAAAAAGTCAAAGCCGAAATCGAAGACGTCAAGGTGCTTATCGAACTTGCCGAAGAGGCCGACGACGAAAACGAAGTTGAAAGCGTAAACGCCGAAATAACCGCTTTATCCGAAAAAATCGAACATTTAAGGCTTGACGCGTTACTTAAAGGCAAATATGACGGTCTTAACGCGATTATCACTCTGCACGCCGGAGCGGGCGGGACGGAAGCGCAGGACTGGGTGCAGATGCTTTTCAGAATGTATACCCGTTATATCGAAAGAAAGGGGTATCAGTATAAAGTGCTCGACCTTCTCGAAGGCGACGAGGCAGGTATAAAAAGCGTCACGTTTACGGCCGAAGGAGACAACGCTTACGGATATCTGAAAGCCGAAAAAGGAATACACCGCCTTGTTCGCATATCTCCCTTCGATTCGCAGTCGAGAAGGCACACTTCGTTCGCGTCCGTCGAAGTTATGCCCGAAATCATCAACGACTCGGAAATCGAGATAAGACCCGAAGACCTAAAGGTCGATACTTACCGTTCGAGCGGAGCGGGCGGACAGCACGTAAACAAAACCGAAAGCGCCGTGCGCATAACGCATATTCCCACCGGAATTATCGTTGCCTGTCAGAACGAACGCAGTCAGATTCAGAATCGCGAAGTCTGCATGAGAATGCTTAAATCCAAACTCATCGAAAAACGCGAAGAAGAACAGATGGCCGAGGCCAATTCCATAAAAGGCGACCTCAAAAAAATCGAGTGGGGCAGTCAGATAAGAAGTTACGTATTCTGCCCGTACACAATGGTAAAAGACCATCGCACGGGATATGAAACGGGCAACATTCAGGCGGTTATGGACGGCGATATCGAACAGTTTATCGTCGAATATTTAAAGAGGCTGTAATGTACGAAGACATTGCGCGGCAAAAATTCGAAGCGTTGAAAGAGCGCGACGATTATCTTATTCTCGCGATAGAGTCGAGTTGCGACGAAACTTCGGCGTCGGTAACGCGCGGCAGGGACGTGCTTTCTCTCGTGATTGCGTCGCAAATCGAAATACATAAACGATTCGGCGGAGTCGTTCCCGAAATAGCAAGCAGAAACCACGTCGCCGCAATCCGCGAAACGGTAGACGAAGCGCTGAAACGGGCGGGAGTTACTATTAAGGACGTGTCGGCCGTTGCGGTAACGTACGGCGCGGGACTTCTCGGCGCGCTCATAGTGGGCGTGTCCTATGCGAAGGCGCTTGCTTACGCGGAAAATCTTCCTCTCATCGCGGTAAGCCACGTAAAGGGACATATTTCGGCGAATTATATTGCGGATAAAACGCTTTGTCCGCCGTATCTTTGCCTTCTCGCGTCGGGGGGACATACGGCTATCGTCGAGGTAAAAGACTACGACGACCTGAAAGTCATAGGAACCACGCGGGACGACGCCGTAGGCGAAGCCTTTGACAAAGCAGCTCGCGTTCTGGGGCTCCCGTATCCCGGAGGACCGGAGATAGAAAGACTTGCAAAAGAAGGGGAACCGGTTATATGTTTTCCGAAAGGATTTCATAATAAGCGCACTCTCGATTTCAGTTACAGCGGATTGAAAACTTCGGTTATCAATTATATTCATACGGCGGAACAACGCGGCGAAGAGATAAACAAAGCCGACGTAGCAAGGTCTTTTCAGGAAGCCGCCGTGGGGGTAATGACCGAAAACGTCGAAAGGGCGCTTGAACGTACCGGTTATAAAACGGCGGTCGTTGCGGGAGGCGTCGCGGCAAACGGATATCTGCGGGAACAAATGGACGAAGTAGGAAAAAAACTGGGCGTAAAAATAATTTATCCGCCTCTTAAGCTCTGTACCGACAACGCGGCAATGATAGGCGTCTGCGCCTATAACCTTATAAAAGAAGGCAAGGGACTCGCTGAAGAAAGCCTTGACGCGTCGGCGGGCGTAACGATTGACTGACAGGCGGTCAAATTGCAAAAAACACAGTTGAAATCATAAAATCGACATTTAAAATACGAAATATGAAACATACGGTAGTTTATAAATACCGAAGGTGATAAAATGAAACTGCAGCAGGGCGGAAACATAATCGAAATCGAAGTCGACGGAAAAAAATACACCAAGGTCAGTTATTCGATAAAAGAGGAAATAGCAAACTGCGTCACGCACGGCGTTGCTATGGCCGCCTATATCGGAGGACTGATTTACATGCTTTCGATAAGTTTCGACGCGCGCAGTTACGCCGCAAGTTTAATCACGTGTTTTTCGGCAATCCTCGTATACGCCGTATCGACTATTTATCACGCCGTGCAGGATACGGTAAAAAAGTATTATCTCAGAAAACTCGACCATTCGGACATTCCCTTTCTCGTGCTCGGATGCAACGCGTCGGTGTGTCTTCTGTTGTCGGCGCATCCGTATAATTACGTCGCTCTCGGTATCAGCGTCGCGCTTGCCCTTATAAGCGGCGTGCTTTCGGTGAAAAACGTCGATAAATACAAGGCGGTAACGATAACCATGAATTTCGTTATAGGCGCGGTTATGCTCGCCGCGTTTATTCTGAATTTCGGTCTTATCGCTCCGGTCGTCAAGTATTTATATCTCGCAGGGGCAATTCTCTGCACGACAGGCAGTATTCTGTTCGGCATAAAGGTAAAGTATATGCACGCGATATTTCACGTTTTCATCACGGCGGGCACTCTGTGTTTTTACGCCGGGTCGGTGCTGATATTGCAATCCTACGTGCCGTTTTAAGAAAATTTTTGTAAAAATCCCGTTTATTTCTTTGACATATTGAATTTTTGTTGGTAAGATATTATGGCTTGTAGTATGTCTATGAGCAGTTATCCATTACTTAAAATTGATTATTATGACAGATAACCAATTATTAAAGACCATTCTGAAATCCGAAAAGGTGGTCGGAACAAAACAAGTGCTTAAAGGCATTGAAGGCAGGACGGTAAAGTGTGTCATCGTAGCCGACAATGCGGACGGCTTTATTAAAAACAGCGTTACGGCTCTCGCGAAAGAGGCCGGTATCGAGGTCAGAAGAGTAGCGTCGAAAGAGGCCCTCGGAAAGATTTGCGAAATCGACGTCCCCGCGGCGGTCGTAGGACTGAAATAAGGCCATACCATATAGTTTGAGTTTATCTTCGGGTTGCTGATAGACTCATCCGAAAATTCACAGGAGGTTAGCAAAATGCCGACAATTAACCAATTAGTCAAGCAAGGCAGGGAGAAACAGGTGAAGAAAAGCACCACGCCTATTATGCAGCAATGCCCGCAGAAACGCGGCGTGTGCCTGTCCGTTACCACCACTTCCCCTAAAAAACCTAACTCGGCGCTTCGTAAGATTGCGCGTGTCCGTCTCGTAAACGGTATGGAGGGTACCATTTATATTCCCGGTATCGGCCATAACCTTCAGGAACACAGCGTAGTGCTTATCCGCGGCGGACGTGTCAGGGACTTGCCGGGCGTCAGGTATCACATTATTCGCGGCACTTTGGATACGGCAGGCGTAGCAAACCGCAAGCAGGCCCGTTCGAAGTACGGCGTAAAACGCCCCAAATAACAATCGGATGAATTTCAACACCCAAAATTAACAGGAGGTAACTTAATATGCCAAGAAGAGCAGGCGTACCTAAACGCGACGTACTCCCTGATCCGAAATACAACAGCAAAGTCGTTACTAAGCTCATCAATCAGGTTATGTACGACGGCAAGAAATCCATTGCCGAAGGAATCGTTTACGGTGCATTCGATATAGTCGAGAAAAAATTAAACCAGAAAGCAATAGACGTATTTACTCAGGCGCTTGAAAACGTGATGCCCGCAGTCGAAGTCAAAGCGAGACGCGTAGGCGGCAGCACTTATCAGGTACCTTTGGATATCCGCGCCGACAGAAGACAGACCCTCGGTATCCGTTGGTTGACTCAATATGCCAGAAAACGCGGCGAAAAGAACATGGACGAACGTCTTGCAGGTGAAATAATGGACGCTTTCAACAGCACGGGCGGCGCCTTCAAAAAGAAGGAAGAAACCCATCGTATGGCGGAAGCCAACAAAGCGTTTGCACATTTCCGTTGGTAACGTTTCGCTTATGTTAAGGGGAGTCATGAGTAATACTTAATACGGAGAAACAGATTAATCCTAATTATGCCAAGAGAAATTGCACTTGAAAAAATAAGAAATATAGGTATCATGGCTCACATCGATGCCGGAAAGACCACCACCACCGAACGTATTCTTTTCTATACGGGAAGAGTGCATAAAATCGGGGAGACTCACGAAGGTACCGCCACGATGGACTGGATGGAGCAGGAACAGGAAAGGGGAATTACGATTACTTCCGCCGCCACCACCGCTTACTGGAAAGACCATCGCATAAACATTATCGATACCCCGGGTCACGTGGACTTTTCCGTTGAGGTCGAGCGCAGCCTCCGCATTCTTGACGGTGCGGTTGCGCTTTTCTGCGCAAAAGGCGGCGTTGAACCGCAATCCGAGGCGGTATGGCGTCAGGCCGACAAGTACCACGTGCCTCGTCTTGCGTTCGTAAACAAGATGGACATCATCGGCGCAAATTTCGACAACGCAGTAAAGATGATGCACGAAAGACTTAAAGCAAACGCCGTTCCCATCGAACTTCCCATCGGAAGCGAATCGGAATTTAAAGGAGTAGTCGACCTCGTATCAAACCGCGCAATCATTTATAAGGACGAGCTCGGCGTCGACATAGAATACGTCGATATTCCCGAGGATATGAAGGAAAAGGTCGAAGAAGCCCGCGTCGCGCTTATCGAAGCGGTGTCCGATTTCGACGATACCATTATGGAGGAATTCCTCGATGGCAAGGAAATTACCGCAGAGGAATTGAAACCCGCAATCAGAAAGGCCACCATCGCATTGAAAATGGTACCCGTGCTTTGCGGCAGTTCATACAGAAATAAGGGCGTGCAGAGTCTGCTTGACGCAATTGTCGAGTATCTGCCTTCTCCCGTCGATATTCCTTCAATCGTCGGTATTAATCCGAAGACCGACAAGGAAGAAGCTCGTCACAGCAGCGATAGCGAACCTTTGAGCGCGTTGCTGTTCAAAATTATGACAGACCCATTCGTCGGCAGAATAGCGTTCGTCCGTATTTACAGCGGAACGATGAAAACGGGTATGACGGTCGTGAACGCCACGAAAAGCAAACGCGAGCGTATCGGACGTATTCTCCGTATGCACGCGAATAATCGTCAGGATATCGAAGAGGCCTATGCGGGCGACATTATCGCCGTTGTAGGTCTTAAAGAAAGTTCGACGGGCGACACTCTCTGCGATATGAATAACCCCGTTATTCTCGAGCAGATGACTTTCCCCGAACCCGTTATCCGTGTTGCTATCGAACCCAAAACCAAAGCCGGTCAGGAAAAAATGGGTATCGCGCTTCAGAAACTTTCCGAAGAAGACCCCACATTCAAAGCCTACACCGACCAGGAAACGGGGCAGACGATTATCGCCGGTATGGGCGAATTGCACCTTGAAGTTATCGTCGACAGAATGTTGCGTGAATTCCACGTCGAAGCAAACGTCGGCAAACCTCAGGTCGCATACCGCGAAACCATTACGAAAACCGTCAAAAAACAGGGCAAATACGTCCGTCAGTCGGGCGGTAAAGGACAGTACGGCGATTGCACCGTCGTGTTCGAACCTCTCGAAGCCGGGTCGGGATTCCAGTTTGCCGACGAAACTGTCGGAGGTTGCATTCCCAAAGAATATATACCCGCTATCGAATACGGCATCAAAGAAGCGGCCCGTTCGGGCGTTCTTGCCGGATTTGAAACGGTCGATTTCAAGGCCACGGTCGTCGACGGAAGTTATCACGACGTAGACAGCAGCGAAATCGCTTACCGTATCGCGGCGTCTATGGCGTTCAAAGAGGGCTGCAAAGAGGCAAATCCCATTTTGCTCGAACCCATTATGAAGGTTGAAGTAACCACTCCCGAGGATTATCTCGGCGATTGCATGGGCAGTATAACCGGCCGTCGAGGAGAAATTGCGGGAATGGAACCCAATAACGGCATATACCAGATTGACGCGAGAGTGCCTCTTTCCGAAATGTTCGGATATGCGACAAATCTCAGAAGCATCACTCAGGGACGCGCCAACTTTACTATGTTCTTCAGTCACTACAAAGAAGTGCCTAAGAGCATCACCGAGAAAATTCTCGGGAAATAACCGCTATTAATGCTTTGCATTAAAATAAAAATAAAACATCAGAATTTGTAGGAGGATTCAAAAATGGCAAAAGCTAAATTTGAAAGAACAAAACCCCACGTTAACATCGGCACCATCGGCCACGTTGACCACGGCAAAACCACCCTTACCGCCGCTATCACCATGTACTGCGCCGCAAAGGGAAACGCAAAAGTCATGAAATATGACGAAATCGATAAAGCTCCCGAAGAGAAAGCACGTGGAATCACGATTAACACCGCTCACGTCGAGTATGAGACCGCTACCCGTCACTACGCTCACGTTGACTGCCCGGGCCACGCCGACTACGTTAAAAACATGATTACCGGTGCCGCTCAGATGGACGGCGCAATCCTTGTCGTTGCCGCATCCGACGGTCCTATGCCTCAGACCCGCGAGCACATCCTTCTCGCACGTCAGGTCGGTGTTCCTTATATCGTAGTATTCCTTAACAAATGCGATCAGGTCGACGACGAAGAACTTCTCGAACTCGTCGAAATGGAAGTTCGTGAACTTCTTACCAGTTATGACTTCCCCGGCGATGATACTCCTATCGTCCGCGGCTCCGCACTTCTCGCGATGCAGGCTCTTCTCGACGGCAAAGTCGACGACCCCGCAACCAAATGCATTCAGGATCTTCTGGACGCTGTAGATTCCTACATTCCCGCTCCCGAACGCGACACCGAAAAACCCTTCCTTATGCCTATCGAGGACGTCTTCACCATTACCGGACGCGGAACGGTTGCTACCGGCCGTGTAGAGCGTGGTCAGATTAAGATTCAGGACAAAGCCGAAATCGTTGGTCTCTCCGATGAGAAGAAAGAAACCGTTATCACCGGTATCGAAATGTTCCGTAAACTTCTTGACTATGCAAACGCCGGCGACAACATCGGTACTCTTCTTCGCGGTATCGACCGTAAAGAAGTTGAAAGAGGACAGGTTCTTGCCAAACCCGGCACCATCCATCCTCACACTCAGTTCACCGCCCAGGTTTACGTTCTGACCAAAGACGAAGGCGGCCGTCATACTCCTTTCATCAACGGCTATCGTCCTCAGTTCTATTTCCGTACAACCGACGTTACCGGCTCCATCAAACTGCCCGACGGCGTTGAAATGGTTATGCCCGGCGACCACGTCGATATGGAAGTAACCCTTATCACCCCGATTGCTATCGAAGAAGGTCTCCGCTTCGCTATCCGTGAAGGCGGCCGTACGGTAGGTTCGGGCGTTGTTGCCAAAATTATCAAATAATAATTCTGGCTGATTTCTACAAATTCAAAGAATAAAATCATTATTGACCGCGCATGCGAGCGCGTGCGCGGTCAAGAAGATATTATGATTTGACATAGTTACTTTTGGGCAAAGAGCGCAGGAATTGCAGGGATGCTTGCAATATCGTTGACAGCGGTCAAATACTGTGCTATATTATTAAAGCGCCTTTTTAAAGGTGTAATTTTTTTGGAGGTGTTATTATGCGAGTTAAAGTAACTCTTGCATGCACCGAGTGCAAACAACGCAATTACGATACTTTTAAAAACAAGAAGAACGACCCTGACAGACTTGAACTCAATAAGTACTGCAGGTTCTGCAAAAAAACCACTCTGCACAAAGAGACTAAATAACGGAGGGCAATATGGCCAATAATATGCCCGAAAACCAGAATAACGGTGCGGAAGAAGTTCAGCGTATTTCGCGCGAGGAGTTGAAACAGGCTCGTCGCGAGGCTAAGGCTGCAAAAAAACAGGCCGCCGAGAAAGCGAATAAAGAAGTTCAGAAGACCGACGCCGACAAAAAAGTCCGCAAAAACAAAAATAATTCGGGTTCCGAAAAACCGAAACTCGGGAAACGCATTGCAAAGGCTTTCAAGGAAATGATTTCTGAACTGAAAAAGGTCACGTGGCTTAAGGGGAAAGCGGTAGCGCAGTCCACTCTCGTCGTCGTTGTCGTCGTGCTTTTCTTCCTCGTGATACTTACCGCAATGGATTTCGGTCTCGGTAAACTGCTCGAATTGCTTGTCGAAAAGGCAGGCGCCTGACATTACTCTCAAGGAGTTTTAAATGGATAATAACGGCGAAGCCAGATGGTATGTTGTACATACGTACACGGGCCACGAGAAAATGGTTGAGGACAACCTTAAAAAAATGATAGAAAACAGCAATCTTCAAGATTTCATACAGGAGATTGCGATTCCCGTTGAGGAAGATATCGTTGAAAAAAACGGAAAGAAAAAGGTTGTCGAACGTAAAAAATTCCCGGGTTACGTGTTCGTAAAAATGATAGAGACGGCGCACATCTGCTTTATGGTAACGAATACGCGCGGCGTTACGAACTTCGTAGGTCCCGTAGGGAAAGCAACGCCTCTTCAACCCGAAGAAGTCAAACGTATGGGATTGGAAAAGGCGGAATTCGTCGACGTAGATCTCAAAGCGGGAGACAGCATCCGCGTTGTCAACGGCGCTCTCGAAAGTTTTATCGGAGTCGTGGAAGATATAAGTCTCGAACGTCAGAAGGTAAAAGTAGTCGTTTCGATGTTCGGCAGACAAACCCCTGTCGAGCTTGACTTGTCGCAAGTCGAAAAAATTCAGGGTTAATAAATATGCCTAATCGGGGCGCAAGCCCCTTTACATACTTTTATGTGATGTGGGAGGAACGTAAATACGATATGCGTTCCGCGATTTACCACGATTAGTCTGGAGGTTTTTATGGCTAAGAAAATTACTGCGGTTGTCAAACTTCAATTACCGGCCGGTAAGGCAACCCCGGGTCCCCCTGTAGGTTCTACACTCGGCCCGCACGGCATCAACATTCCCGGATTCACAAAGGAATTCAACGAGAAAACGGCAAAACAGGCGGGTATGATTATTCCCGTAATCATCACCATTTACGCAGACCGTTCATTCTCTTTCATTATGAAGACGCCCCCCGCGCCCGTTCTTATTAAGAAGGCCTGCGGCATCGAGACCGCATCGGGAGCGCCCAACAAAAACAAGGTTGCGTCTCTTACCAAGGCGCAGGTCGAGGAAATCGCAAAAATCAAAATGCCCGACCTTAACGCCGCTTCTCTCGAAGCAGCTATGAGCATGATTGCAGGCACTGCCCGCAGCATGGGTATCACGGTAAAGGAGGACTAATAAAATGTTCAGAGGAAAAAATTATAAAGCATCGGTTGCCTCCTTCGACAAATCCGTAAACTACGAGCCCGCAGAGGCTATGAAGATTGTCGTCGATACCGCAAAGGCAAAGTTTGACGAAACTATCGAACTTCACGTAAAACTCGGCGTAGATTCCCGTCATGCCGACCAACAGGTCCGCGGCGTATGCGTACTTCCCAACGGAACGGGTAAAACCGTTAAAGTTCTGGTTATCGCAAAAGGCGAAAAAGCCGACCAGGCGCAGGCTGCAGGCGCAGATTTCGTGGGCGCCGAAGATATGATAGCGAAAATCCAGAACGAAGGTTGGTTCGGATTCGACGTTATGATTACCACTCCCGATATGATGGGTCTCGTAGGTCGTCTCGGTAAAGTGCTCGGCCCTAAAGGTTTGATGCCTAACCCGAAATCGGGTACGGTTACTATGGATATCGTAAAAGCAATAAACGATATCAAAGCCGGTAAAGTCGAGTACCGCGTGGATAAAACGTCCATCGTTCACGTTCCCATCGGCAAGAAGTCTTTCGGCCCCGAAAAATTGCTTGAAAACTTCAATACGGTTATGGAAGCCCTCGTCAAAGCGAAACCCGCAGCGTCGAAAGGCACGTATCTCAGAAGTATCAGCATTTCCGCAACAATGGGCCCCGGCGTCAAAGTAATTTACCGTATGAACTGACGCAAAACAGGAAGGATTAAAATTAATTTTTCCGAAATACCGAAAACCTGTGAAATCGCTTGACGAAAAAGCAAGTTTTTAGTATTATTACATCAACTTGAATATCCTGAGACAGCAAGCGCCGCAAGGCTTAAAATCCGCTCGCCGAGGAACACCAAATCGTTAAGATTATGCCGTTTCTCGCGTCTCGGGAAACGGCAATTTTTATGCCATAATTCTATAAGGAGGTTTTAAATGTCAGAAATCAGAAAAGAAAAAGAGGCAGTCGTCGAAGAAATCAAAACCAAGATTCAGGCGGCAAAGTCGGTTGTTCTTGTCGATTATAAAGGACTTACGGTTGCTCAGGATACCGAACTTCGTTGCAACTTCCGTAAAGCCGGCGTAGAGTACAAGGTTTATAAAAACAGACTTGCCAAAATCGCTTTCAACGAACTCGGATTTACTCAGTTCGACGAAGCGCTTGAAGGTCCTACCGCTATCGCTTTCTCTATTAACGATTCGGTATCGGCGGCGAAAATTTCGGCCGAAGCCAACAAAAAGTACAACAAGCTTCAGACAAAATGCGGACTCGTTGACGGCGAGTTCAACGATGCAGACGCTTTGAAGATTATCGCATCCTTGCCTTCGAGAGAAGTCCTTATCGCAAAGATGCTCGGCAGTATGCTTGCTCCCGTCAGCAAACTTGCTTACGTGCTTAACGCAATCGCGGAAAAGCAGGAAGCGCAGGCGTAATACAAACGTCTTAATTTTAAAAACAATAAACTATTAAATATTTGGAGGATTTAAAAATGGCAGATGTCGCTAAATTGATGGAAGAAATCAAAAGTATGACAGTTATAGAGTTATCTAATTTCGTAAAGGCTCTCGAAGAAGAGTTCGGCGTTTCGGCAGCCGCTCCCGTTGCGGCAGGTGGCGCAGCCGGTGCTGCAGAAGCCGCTCCCGCTGAAGAAAAGACCGAGTTCGACGTTGTCCTCAAAGAGGTCGGCGCAAACAAAATCGCGGTTATCAAAGCAGTTCGCGAAGCTACCGGTCTTGGCCTTGTCGAGGCAAAACAGGCTGTCGAAGCCGCTCCCAAGACCATCAAAGAAGGCCTTCCCAAAGACGCCGCAGAAGCTCTCGTTGCAAAATTCAAAGAGGCCGGCGCAGTTGCGGAACTCAAATAATCAGACTTTTCTTAAAAAGCAATATACCCGCGGATATTCCGCGGGTTTTTGTTTTATACACCCATATACGGATTTTATCATAGTAATACTTTGAACGGCGTCGAAATCGTTGAGTTTTTTTCTGTTTCGTAATATAATGGCATTACTTTGGGAGGATAAATGAAAATCAGAACAATAAAAGAGAACGATTTCGCGGTTTTCAGAGAGATGTGCACAGAATTTTATCGTTCGGGCGCGACGATTAACCCGTACGACGAGAATACCGTCACGAAAACTTTCAGATATCTTACTTCAAAACATCATAACCTTTTCGGATATTTTATTATAGGCGACGACGGAAAATACGCTGGATACTCGTTGCTGACGTCGTATTGGTGCAACGAGGAGGGCGGCGAAATAATAATTCTGGACGAACTTTATATTCGCCCCGAATACAGAAATCACGGATACGCAAAACGGCTTATTTCGTGGGCGGAAAAGCATTTTAAAGAACGCGCAGTCGAGATGACGCTCGAGGTGCTGGGAAATAACGAACGGGCGATAGACCTATATGCGGCGATGGGATTCCGTCCCGACGGGTTTACGACGATGACGCGAAAACTGAAATAACGAGAATACCTGTTCAGACGCGACGTATGGTCGCGTTTTTTCGTGAATAGCGCATCGGCGATAAGTATCCTTTCAATTCACAAAATTCATCGCGGTTAAAAACTTATTGAAAAATTCAACGCGCTATGCTACAATTCAATTATCCCAGAAAAGGACGTAAATTATGAAAATTCTATCTAAAATAATCAACTCGGCCGCGGCGCTTGCTCAGAAGACGGGCGGCGGCGTATCGGGAAGCAGGGAAGTATCAAAAGAAATGATTGCGCTTGCGCGCCGGGCGGCGGCGGAAGGTATAGTGCTTCTTAAAAACAATAACGACGCGTTGCCCGTGCGTCCCGACGAAACGGTTGCCGTTTTCGGCAGAGTGCAGTACGATTGGTTTTACGTCGGGTACGGCTCGGGCGGAGACGTAAAACCGCCGTACAGGATAAACCTTATCGAAGGACTTGAAAACGCAGAGGTAAGAGTTGACGGGGAACTTAAAGATATTTACGGAAAATGGTGCAGGAAAAACGTTCCCGACGAGGGTTTCTGGGGGCACTGGCCGTATAATTTCAAAGAAATGCCGCTTAGCGACGATGTTGTCGACGCGGCGGGAAAACGGGCGGATAAGGCTATTATAGTAATCGGTCGGGCAGCCGGAGAGGACAGAGAACAAAAACTCAAAAAGGGCAGTTTTTATCTGACGGACGCCGAAAGCGATATGATTGCAAAAGTTACTTCGCGCTTTGAAAAGACGATAGTCGTTATCAACAACGGCAACGTTATGGATATGTCGTGGACCGAGAAATTCGGCGATAAAATTTCGGCGCTGCTATACGCGTGGCAGGGCGGAATGGAATCGGGAAACGCCGTTGCAGACGTAATCGCGGGGAACGTCAATCCTTCCGGGAAACTGCCCGTAAGCATAGCGAAAAATTACGAAGATTACCCTTCGTCGGATAATTTCGGAGGAAAAGATTTCAACGCTTATAAAGAGGATATATACGTCGGCTATCGTTATTTCGAAACCTTTGCAAAAGATAAGGTGCTGTATCCTTTCGGAAGCGGGCTTAGTTATACCTCATTTTCGTACGACGGTTCGATAAGTTACGACGGAAACGGATGTTTCGTCGAGGCGACGATAAAGAACGAAGGCAATAAGGACGGAAAAGAGACGTTGATGGTATACGTCGAGCCGCCGCAAGGTGTTATCGGAAAGCCTCTGAGAGTGCTTGCCTCGTTTGTAAAAAGCAAGATTATTCCGGCGGGAGAGGAAGAAAACGTCACGATAGAAATTCCTTTTGATAACCTTTATTCTTATGACGATTGCGGCATAAGCGGATATCCTTCCTCATACGTACTCGAAAGCGGAAACTACAAAGTTTATATAGGCACAAACGTGCGCGAAAGTAAGATTATCGGCTCGTTTTGTATAGATAAACCTATCGTTAAGCGCGTTAAGCCCGTTTGTCCCGTAAAAAGCGATTTTGAAATCATCTATCCGAAATACGCAAAAGACGGCGAATGCATAATGGGAACGAGGCTTGCTGCGAAAGCGAAACGGGATATCAAGGACAGAATTCTCGGCGCCATTCCCGAGCCGCTCGTAAAGCGGGGAATGGTAAACTTCAAAGAAGTTTTAAAAGGCGAAAAGCCGCTTGACGATTTCGTGGCGCAACTGACCCTTGCGGAACTCGAAACGCTGACTCACGGGGATTACCGTATGAACAGCCGTTTCGGAGCGTCGGGCAATGCGGGAGCGTTCGGCGGAATATCCGAAAGTCTGATTGAAAAGGGCGTGCCTCAGGCGATAACCACGGACGGGCCGTCGGGGGTAAGACTTATGACTTACGCTTCTTTATTGCCGTGCGGTACGGCTATAGCGGCGACGTTCAACGAGGAGCTTACGCAAAAGCTGTACGCCGAGGTCGGACGGGAAATGATTGAAAAGGGCAGCGACGTTCTGCTTGCGCCCGGAATGAATATTCACAGAAATCCTCTTTGCGGAAGGAACTTCGAGTATTTTTCGGAAGACCCCGTGCTTACGGGAATGATAGCTTCCGCCGTAGTAAAAGGATTGCAGAGTACGGGCGTTTCGGCATGTCCCAAACATTTTGCCTGCAACAATCAGGAAAAGAACAGATTGAGAAACGATTCGCGCGTCAGCGAACGGGCGCTGCGCGAAATATATCTGAAAGGCTTCGAATTAGTGGTTAAAAATGCAAAACCTGAAATGATAATGACGTCGTACAATAAAATCAACGGCGTCTGGAGTTGCTATAATTATGACCTTTGCACCGAAATATTAAGAAACGAATGGGGATTTGAAGGAATAGTTACGACCGATTGGTGGAATCTGCCCGACCGCGACCCCGAATTCGAAAACATTTATAACAACGCGTATCGCGTAAGGGCGGGCAACGACGTGCTCATGCCCGGCGGAAACAGGACGAACGGAAAATACGACCGTTCGGCAGAGGCGTCGGTAAACGAAAACGGACTGACGAGGCAGGAACTCGAAATCTGCGCAAAACGAGTGCTGAATTTCCTTCTGACTTGTCCCGCAACCGCTAAAAAAATCAAATAAAAAAACAAAAGCGGCAGTCGCCGCTTTTATTTTTTAACGGTACGTGTAAAACATTTCGTGCGGGTAAGCCCGTCTTCGACGACGATATGGTCGGCGCAACAGACGCCTCCGTCGTTATGCACGCACTTCATGCTCGAACAGGTTACGGTGTTTTCAATCGCGCCGTGAAGGCCGAAGTCTTCGGCCGCTTCGATATCCGCGAAAGTCTGCGCAAGAACGCCGCCTTCGCGTTTGATTTTACTGGTGCAGACGCCTTTTTCGGATACGTTGACGATTCCCGCCGTGCAACGCGCCTTGACGTTATGTTCGCAATTATTGGTATGACAAATAAGATTATCCATAAAATCCTCCGGATAGAATTATGCCCGCGTGCAAAAGAATTATACTGCGCCCTTAAAAACTTGAAAACGGGGTGACAATGTGCTATTATATCAACGAGGTGAATAATATGAAAGTTATTTTATTAAGCGACGTAAAAGGAACGGGCAAAAAAGGCCAGATTGTCGAAGTTAACGACGGATTCGCCCGTAACTTTCTGTTAAAGAAAAAACTTGCGACGGAAGCGACCGCATCCGCCGTGAACGAGGCCGTTCAGAAAAAGGCCGCCGAGGAAAAGCGCATTGCCGAGGAAATTGCCGAGGCAAAAGTTCTTAAAGAAAAACTCGAAAAAAGCACAATTGATATCGGCGTCAAGTGCGGCGACGGCAAGATGTACGGAAGCGTTACAACCGCGGATATTGCCGACGGACTTAAAAAACTCGGTCTCGACGTCGATAAAAAAAAGGTCGTGCTGAAAGAAAATATTAAATCGCTTGGCGTTTTCGATATCGAAATAAAAGTTTACGCGGGTATATCCGCAAAAGTCAGAGTCAATATCGTAAAGGCAAATGACTGAGGTTTTCGCAAACGAGCGCGTCGACGACCTCGAAATAAACGGACTGAAACTCATTCAGAATCCCGACGGGTATTGTTTCACGTCGGATTCGGTATTGCTTGCAAACAGCGTTGCGGTGCGGAAAAGGGACAGAATACTCGATATCGGCACGGGCAGCGGAATTATTGCCGTTCTTCTTGCGGGGAAACTCGGCGCAAATTCGGTAACTGCGGTTGAGATTCAGGACGAAGTGGCGGCCGTTGCAAGACGAAACGTAATTCTTAACGGACTGTCGGATAAAATCGACGTTGTTACGGCAAGCCTTGCCGAATTTGCCGCCGCGACGCCTTGCGAGAGTTTCGATACCGTCGTTACTAATCCGCCGTACAAAAAAACCGACGCGGGTAAAATGGACGAAAATCCCGTAAGGGCAATTTCAAAATACGAATTGAAACTGTCGCTTGCAGAACTGATAAGAGACGCCGCAAAGCTTCTGAAATTCGGCGGCAAGTTTTATATGGTTCACCGTGCCGACAGACTGGCGGAATGTATTTTCGAACTCAAAAAAAACAAAATCGAGCCGAAGGTTTTAACGCTTGTGTATCCCAAAGCCGACAAATCTCCCGACGTCGTGATATACGAGTGCATTAAAGGTGCGGCGGCGGGTATAAAAATAAGGTCGTTGACCGTTTTCGGCGCCGACGGCGGATATACGCCCGAAGCGAAAAAAATGTACGCAAAGGATTGATATGGCAGGAACGTTGTATATTGTGGGCACGCCCATAGGAAATCTGAAAGACATAACATACCGGGCCGTCGAAACGCTTAACTCTGTTGACGTAATCGCGTGCGAAGATACGCGCGTATCGATGAAACTTCTGAATGTTTACGGCATAAAAAAACCTCTTGTAAGTTATTATAAACAAAAGGAACGGGAAGGTTCGGAAAAAATCAGGGAATTGCTTAACGAAGGGAAGAACGTCGCTCTGATTACCGACGCGGGTATGCCTTGCGTGAGCGACCCCGGCGCCGTACTTGTGGGAGAGTGCGCGAAAAACGGAATTAAAGTCGAAGTCGTGCCGGGACCGAGCGCCGTAATAAGCGCGATGGCTCTTATCGGTGAGGAAACAAAAGGATTTACCTTCCTTGGATTTCTGCCCGAAAAAAACAAAGAAAAAAAAGCGCTTGTCGAGGAATACTCATACGTGTCGTCGCCACTCGTTTTTTACGTCAGCCCGCACGATATAAACGACGCGGCGAAGTTTTTGTTTTCCGAGCTCGGCAACAGGAAAGTTTACGTCGTTAAAGAGATAACGAAAATGTTCGAAAGCGCCGTCGAGGCATCGCTTGAAGATTTTTATATAGCCGAGCCGCGCGGAGAATACGTTCTCATCGTTATGCCCGGCGAGGGCGGGAAAGCCCTGAACAGTCTCAGCGTCAGGGAACAGGTAAAACATTATATGCAGAGCGGACTTACGAAAAAAGACGCAATTAAACGCACCGCGTCGGACAGGGGCGTGGATAAAAACAGCGTGTATGCGGAGGTTCTCGACCTGTAGTTTTAAAAGCGACAAAAATATATACTCCTCGACAAAAGAATATAAAAAGGAAAATTTACCGTCACTTGAAAGGTGTTATTATTTATACAAACAAACAAGGGCGGTATTTTTTCATTGAAAAACGACAATACTGGTGCGAATTGTGTAAAAGAATTATATGGTAAGGGGAATCTGTCGCAAATTGCCGATTATTTGTCGGAAATATTCGATAAAGGCAACGTTGCGGTAATTTGCGACGAAAACAGTTTTTCCACGGCGGAGCGCGCGTGCAGATATCTCGGTGACGGAGGATATTTCGTAAGGCAGATTGTTGCGGGGAAATTCGAATTCGGACTGCCCGATACCGACGAGTGCGTGCGCTATTACGTGGGAGTCGGGAACACCGACGTCGCCGACGTAACGAAACTTCTGGCTAAACGCGCGGGCGCGGGATTTTCTTTGGTTCCGACCGCGCCGGACAGCGAGAGATACGTCGAGGGCGGCGTATATTATATGCACGAATTTATCGGGACGGAGTTGCCCGATATGCTGCTGATAGATTCGGAGATAATCGAAAAGGCGCCGTGCGAAGCGACGGCGGCAGGGTACGGAAGAGTTTTTTCGCAACTCGTTACCATATTCGACAGGGACGTCGGAAAACTTATGTTTGCGAAATCGTACGACGAGGAAGCTTTACAGACGTTGTCGGAGAGTATAAGGGAGTTCGAAAGCGAAAAGACGGGGGACGAATTCAGGTCGTGTCTTATGCGCACGCTGATAAAAATAGGACTTGCGAGGGAAAAACTGAACGTCAGGTACGAAGGAACGGACGAGGTGGCGCGGGTAATGGCGAAAGTTACAGGAAAAAGTTTCGGAGAAGCGTCCTTTATTTCGGCGTATATGATATTGAACGTATACCGGTGTTATCTTGCCGATGAAAACGTAGACACTTTGATTCCCGAAGATATTGTTTTTACCATTAAAACGCTTGAAAAAATGAAAGTGATAAACTATAATAAATATATGTCCGAAATCGAAGTTACGCGCGTGGACGATTATCTTAAACAGACGTTTATTTTAAACGAATACAGGCGCGAAATGTTCGAAAAACTCGACGGACTTGACCTTGCGGGGTTCGCACGTTTCTGGCGACGTCTTTACGACGACGCGGGATACTGGCTTAAAAGGTTTTCAAGCGGAAAGGAACTTCTTAAAATTCTTTCTCTTGCATCGGAACTCGGCTCGGACGGTCTGTTGAAATACGTGAAACGGACGGGATTTTTCGAGAGGCTTATTTAATATGACTATTACAAAAGAACTTGCGGATGCCGAACTCTTTCTTTTCGATATGGACGGCACGGTCTATATTATGGACAAGGAAATCGAAGGTAGTTTCGATACCATACGCGCTTTGAGAAAAGCGGGCAAAAGAATATGTTTTTTCACCAACAACAGCAGTAGAGCGGCCGAGGACTATATCGAAAAACTGGGCAGAATGGGACTTGAAATCACGCGGGACGAAATTTATACTTCGGGCGAGGTAACCTGCGAATACATCAGCCGCAATTATCCCGGCAAAAGCGTGTTCGTAATGGGCAACGCAAAGCTTCGCGCCGAATTTACGCGGCACGGAATACCTCTTTCGGAGGATAATCCCGATTTATGCGTGCTTGGTTTCGACACCGAACTTGAATATTATAAGCTTTACCGTTTCTGTAAACAGTTGAACAAGGGCCTGCCGTACATTGCGACGCATCCCGACCTGAACTGTCCCGCAGAGGAATGTCCCATGCCCGACATCGGCGGAATGATACTGTTCATCGAGGCGACGATGGGAAGAACGCCCGATATTATTATGGGAAAACCCGAAAAAGAGGCGGGCGAGGGCGTAAAGCGCAAATTCAATCTTCCCGCCGATAAGATAGTGATGGTGGGCGACAGGCTTTATACCGATATAGCGTTCGGCTACAACAACGGGTTCAGGACGGCGCTCGTATTATCGGGAGAGACCACGGCCGAGATGGTTGCGAAAGAGGAAAGACAGCCTACGGTAGTCCTTCCCAAAGTCGAAAACATTTTCGTCGACGAATAATTTCGAAAGTATAAACCGTATTAAAAAATATTCGAGGGCAATAATTTTCGTATGAAGAAATTATTGCTCTTTTTAATTGCCGCGATAACGATAGTATTGTGTACGGGCAAGGAACTTCATACCTTTTTCGAGGAATCTTCTGCCGAAGAATATACGATATATAAAGACGAGGACGGCAAAACCGTTGGCGAAACGCTTACGTTCCCCGAAGAAGAATACTCGCTTCGGGACTTATATAAGAAATTTTACGTTGTTTACCGTTTTTCGGATAACGTGGACGATATCGAAATAATATACGCATACTCCCCCGTGCTTAAGGGCGTTGAAATCGTTGACAACAAACCCGTTAACCTGCAGATTACGCGCCATAACGGCGTACTTACCGTTTCGAATCCCATAAATATGGGAAGTTATTAGGTATAAACGGGTAAAAAGCAGTCAATAATCATCGCGGAGGTTAATATGAACAAATTTAAAAGCGGTCTTATCAAAGTTGGTAAATTCTTAAAGAAAAACGTTTATTACGTACTCATAATCGTAGCGGTTGCGGCAATATGCACCATGGTAGGCGTCACCGTATCGAAAAACAAATCGAACGTGAATAACGACGTTCCCGCCGTAGTAACGCCCGAAAACCCGTCTGACGACAACAAAGAACCCGTTAAACCCGTTAATCCCGATAATCCCGAAGACAAAAAACCCGTTGTCGAGCAGATTGTTTTCGTAACGCCGGTCACGGGCGGCACGGTTGCGGCAAGTTTTTCGGAAACCGAACTCGTGTTTTCCAAAACGCTGGAACAGTGGAGCACGCACCGCGCGGTCGATTTCGTTGCGGAAGAGGGCAGCGACGTGCTTGCCGTTTGGGACGGCGTCGTTACGGCAATAGACAACGATCCTCTTTACGGTTACTGCGTCAGCATTTCTCACGGCGACGGACTCGTATCGAGATACTGCGGATTATCCGAGAACGTAAGCGTATCGGTATCGCAGACTGTGAAAAAGGGTGCGAAGATAGGTGAAATAGGCAATACGATGATTATAGAAAACGCCGACGGCGCACATCTGCACTTCGAAACCTATAAAAACGGCAAACTCATAAATCCCGCGGAATATTTCGTAGCGGACGAAAAATAAACGAAATCCCCTCCCTTTTGTGAAAAACAGCGCTCTGACGAGCGCTGTTTTCACATGACGTAGTTTTTCTTTTGACGGTATATCGTTGATTTTAGAATTATAAAATGTTAGACTGATTCTATGGACAGGCTCGTAAAAAAGATAAACGGATTGATTGTCCGCATATCAAAAGGAGATACCGACGCTCTTGACGAATTGTATTCGCTGACGGGGCGTATGCTTTTGTCTATGGCAAAAAAGTATCTTTACGATAAAAATTTTGCCGAGGATTTGGTAAGCGAGACTTATTACAAACTCGTAAAGAATTCGAAATCCTTCGATGGTTCAAAAAACGGGCTTAATTGGCTTTTTAAAATTATAAAAAACGGGGCGATAAACTTTAATTTACGCAATAATCCGGCAGGAATTGTCTCCTTCGACGACGCGTTGAACGCAAATGTAAAAGACGATATCGACGACTGGCTTGACGAAATTTTAATTGAAAATGCATTGCACCAACTTTCCGAAGACGAAAAACGGATTATTTACATGAGATATTGGGAGGGTTTGGGAATTAACGAAATAGCGGCTTTACTGAACAAACCGCTATCGACCGCTTACGATTACATTAAGCGCGTTTTGAAGAAATTGAAAAAACTGCTGAAATGATGTCTGACGAGAGTAATGCGAGAAAGTAATATGTATAATAACGATAAAAAAATAATTGAAAATAAAAACCTTGAAATGCCCGCAGAAAGCGTGCTTGAAAAGGCGCGCGCCGCTTTGCCCGAAAAAAAGGAAAAAAGGCGGGTTAATCGCAAACTGATTTTTGCCATCGTGTCTTCGTTCGTCGTAATTATCGCGGTTATCGTAAGTATTCCGTATATGATGCCCGCCAACAGAGCCCTCGACTTTGTGTATACCTCGCAGATGCAGGCGGAAAGTATCGGGTCCGTTAAGGATTATAACGAAATTGAAAAGACAAACATTTTGTGTTTCGACGAGTCTTACAAGCGTATCGTACCGGCGGTTAAGTATGTTTATGACGGAAAAACGGCGTTTATTGAAGAGAAGTGCAGTATCGACGAAGTCGAAGTATCGTTGCTCGTCAAGTTTTATAAAAACTTTACGGATTGCCTTTTTGAAAAAGAGGAAGAATATATGGCGGCGTTGAATGCCAATATGGAAATAAACGGTATCGACGTTTTCTTTTCCGAAAATGAAGAAAGGATGCATCTGTTTTTCGTGGTCGGAGACTTAAAATACTATATAAAAATATCCGATAAATCCGCCGATTGGGAAAAAATCGTCAAAGAATTTTTGAAATAACCGAAAAAAACTTATTTTCTCTTGTAGTTTATGGTATCAAAACTATGGGAGAGTAGTATGAATAAAAGGATTTACAGATTTGTCGTAATCGTTTTGTCGGTTGTGGTTTCGATTTTTTGTATCGCGTTGTTTACCGCATGCAACGATACCCGAAGATACAGTAACGAGATTTTTATTACCGATTTCAGCGGAACTTTCAGGTTATCCCTTGATGTAAAAGTGCAAAAGCATACGTTTTTTCCGAGCGAATACAATTCTTTCGTGTATAAAAAAGGGTTGGACGCTTTGTATAACGAACTGTCGTCGTCGCCGTTATATGGTCAGGCGGTTTCCCGTCGCGGCGACGCTTTGATTATAGACTATCACGCAAACAACCGTATATACAGTTTCATAATATATTCCGACAAAAACTATGACGAAAACGGATTCGATATCCATTCGATGTCGTATGCGTTAGGCGAGTGGAGCGGATACAAATCGGTATTTTTTCCGGCATATCTTCTCGATAAGAAAATCGACAGCGATACGAACACCCCGGATACGACCTATAACTGTGAGTACACAATAACGGAATTGCAGACTTATTACAAGGAACGAGGATATCTGGCAAAGATAGCCGGGAACGAACTTAAGGTAACTTGTTTATTGAGTTATCCTAAAATAAACGACTTTGGGTCTCCGTGCGGCAAAGCCGTAGAATGGTCGATATTATACGAGGCAGAAAACGTTTTGCGTTTTGTCGAAGTTTCGTCGGAATACGCTATTTGAACGGAGCCTTTCAATATTACGGGTCAATTAAAACCGCACGCGTAAAGTGCGGTTTTATAAAAGTAAAAATAGAATTCTGTCGATATTTTGTGTTGACAACGGGTGGTGTGTAAGGATATAATAATAATGTCGGTCGGTCGTATGACTACCGAATGAGGATAAGGAATTATGAGCGCTTTTTCTAAAATCGAAAGGGCGGTGCACGATATTGCGCCGTCTGTTGAAGTCACCGTTGAAAAAAACTGTATCGTCCTTCGGGGCGAACTCGAAAACTGGGACGACGTCGTTGCGTGCGGCCGCGCCGCCGTATCCAAAAAATATTACGGCGTCGTTAACGACATCAGATTAAAAGGATTCGAGCAAAAAATAAAATTGCCCAAGGTCAACGACAAAGCGTACGACGGCCTGAAACCCGACGTTCTGATTATCGGGGGAGGTATTTCGGGAGCGAGCATTGCGCACGAGTTATCGAAGTGGCAGCTTGACGTTATGCTTGTGGAGAAGGATTACGACGTCGCCACGGGGGCGACTTCCCGTAACGACGGTTGCGTACACGTAGGCATAGACCTTACCCCGTCGCTTGTAAAGCACTCCTACCTCGTGAAGGGAAACGCCATGTACGACGATTTGTGCCGCGATATGGACGTAAAATTCGAGAGGTCCGGTCATATGATGCTGATGTATTATAAGTGGGAGAGACTGCTTATGCCCGTCGTTAAAATATGGTCGAAAATTCTTGAAATAAAAGGAATGAGATACATAAACCGCGAGGAGCTTTTAAAAATCGAACCCGAGGCGGTGGAATGGGCAAAGGGTGCGTATTATATGCCGTCGGGCGGCATCGTGTCCCCTTATAAACTCACGGTGGCGCTTGCAGAACATGCCGCCGAAAACGGAGTGCATATCTGTCTTAATACGGCCGTTCTTGGTATGACGGTAGAAGACGGAGAGATTAAAAGCGTTGAAACGAACAGAGGAACGATATATCCGAAACTCGTCGTCAACGCGGCGGGCACTTATGCCGACGTCATCGCCGATATGGCGGGAGACCGCACCTTTACGATTCATCCGAGAAAGGGCATCGACGTAATTCTCGATAAGAAAAAAGGCAATGCCGCGCATACATCGATTTCGAAAATGCCGTTCGTGCACGTTCCCGACGACTGGAAGAACAAAAGCGGAAACGAAAGTTTCTTTAAAACCATACTGAAAGGAAAGAATCTGAACGAAACTCAAAAAACCCATACGAAAGGCGGCGGCGTAATTCATACCGTCGACAATAACGTTCTTCTGGGGCCCAACGCAATCGAAGTTCCCGACAGGGAAGATTATACCACCGATATCGAAAGCATTGATTCTATTATCAAAAAGCAACGCATTATTCAGGACAAAGTAGGAAAGGGCGACGTCATTACATATTTTGCGGGAGAGCGTCCCGCCACGTACGAAGAGGATTTCGTCGTGCGCCGCGGAATATTCACGAAAAACATAATCGAAGTTGCGGGAATACAATCGCCGGGCATAACCACCGCGCCCGCCGTTGCGAAAGACGTCGAAAAATGGGCGATAGTTTATCTCGGCAGACAAAACAAAGTTAAAGTAAATCAAAACTATAATCCCGTTCATAAAAGCGCACCGCATCTTGCGGGTATGAGCGAGGAGGAAAGAGATAAGCTTATAAAACTGAATCCCGCATACGGCGAGATTGTGTGCCGTTGCGAAGAAATATCCAAAGGTGAAATTCTCGACGCGGTAAGAAGCGCCGTACCCGTATTTACGCTTGACGCGATTAAGCGTCGAGTGCGTCCCGGAATGGGCAGATGTCAGGGCGGATTCTGCGGGCCGGCCGTTCAGAAAATTCTTGCCGAAGAAAAGGGTTGTCCGATAGAGGAAATTACAAAAGGCAACGATTACAGTGTTATTTTGTTCGATAAAACCAAAAAGGGGGCGAAAGAAAATGTATGATACCGTTGTTATAGGAGGAGGCCCCGCAGGTATTGCCGCCGCTGTCGAAGCAAATAAGGAGGGCGCGAAAACGCTGATTATCGAGCGTGAACCCAAACTCGGCGGTATTCTGAAACAGTGTATTCACGACGGTTTCGGACTGATTACGTTCAAGGAAAAACTGTCGGGTCCCGAATATGCCGAAAGGTTTATCGATAAACTGCTCGATACCGACGTCGAAATTAAGCTTTTCACGTTCGTAACGGGAATCGAAAAAAACGGCGACGGAACGTTTACGATTTATTTCGTGAACCGCGACGGCGCAAGCCACGTTCAAACCAAAACCATAGTTCTTGCCACCGGTTGCAGGGAACGTACCGCAAAACAGATTTTCATTCAGGGCACGAGACCCGCAGGTGTATTCACGGCAGGCACCGCGCAGAATTACGTTAATATTCTCGGCGAAATGCCCGTAAAAAAATGCGTTATTCTGGGAAGCGGCGATATAGGCCTCATTATGGCGCGCCGTCTGACTCTCGAAGGCGCCGAAGTTCTTGGCGTTTACGAGGTAAAACCCACGCCGTCGGGTCTTACGAGGAACATTCATCAGTGTCTGAAAGATTTCGACATTCCTCTTTATCTTTCGCACACCGTAACGCGTGTGTTCGGAAACGACAGACTGACGGCGGTCGAGGTAGCGGAAGTCGACGATAAAATGCAGCCCGTCAAAGGTACGGAGCGGATTATCGAATGCGACGCGCTTATATTGTCGGTGGGGCTCATTCCCGAAAACGAGCTTGCCGAAAGTATAGGAGTAAACATCAACCCGAAAACTAAAGGCGCCGTGTGCGACCAGAATTATATGACGAGCGTCGACGGAGTTTATTCGGCGGGTAACTGTCTGCACGTCAACGACCTTGTGGATTACGTTACCGAGAACGCCGTAGAGGCGGGACGCAACAGCGCGCATTACGAAAAACGCGAACGCAAAAACGTTGCGCTGAACGCGGATAAAAGTTTTTTATACGTCGTCCCCACCGTCCTTGACGTAAACGGCGATATATCGGACGTTACTCTTTATTTCCGCGCGGCACGGGATATGAAGGACGCAACTTTTGCCGTAAACGTGGACGGGAAAGAGGTTTTCAGAAAAAAATATTCCGCATTACGTCCGCCCGAAATGGAAAGATTGAAACTGAATTTCGGTGAATACGGCGTTTCAACAAAATCGGAAATAAGTTTATCGCTGACGGAGGAGAACTGATATGAAAGAACTTGTTTGCATCGTCTGTCCGAACAGCTGCAAGCTGACGGTTGCCGACGACGGAACCGTAACGGGAGCAAGGTGTCCGCGCGGTAAAAAATTCGCGGAGGAAGAAACGACCTGTCCCAAACGCACCGTATGCACGACTGTCGCGACGGCTTTTTCAGATTGTCCGGTGTTGCCCGTCCGTACGGAAAGCGAAGTGCCTAAGGATAAAATACCCGAAATTATGAATATTATAAACGGTTTTCTGCTTGAAAAGAGAGCAGGTCGGGGCGAAATAATTGTAAAAAACGTTGCAGATACCGGCGTAGACTTGATAAGCACTTCGAGTATGTTGTATAATTACTACGAAAAAAACCAGCAGAGGTAAATTATGAGATACGGACCTTTGGCATTGAGTTTCGATTTCGGAACGCAGAGCGTGCGCGCTATTCTGTTCGACAAAACGGGCGAAATACGCGGTAAGGAAAAAATCGATTATAAACGGCCGTATTTTTCGGTAAAGCCCGGTTATTGCGAGCAGACGGCGGATTTTTATTGGGACAATATGTGCGCCGTTTCCAGAAAACTTCGGGAGTCTGCCGGCGAATTGTGGAACGACGTCGTTGCGATGAGCGTTACTTCGTTGAGGGACGTGATAACCTGTCTCGACGAAAATAATAATCCGCTGAGACCTTTTATTCTTTATCTTGACGGCCGTCGCGTCGAAAATGCCGCAGACTACATACCGTCCGGAAAAAAACAACTGGTCAGACTTGCGGGTGCGCTCGACATAAGCATTGCGCAATATGCCGCTACTTTTGCAAACTGGATTGCAATTAACGAGCCCGAAATATGGGCAAAAACCAGAAAAGTGGTGATGCTTCCCACTTATATACACTATAAACTTCTCGGGAAACTGACGGACAGTATTGCTAATCAGGTTGGACACGTTCCTTTCAATTATAAGAAAAAAGAGTGGATGAATCCTTCCGAACTAACCTATTTCATTTTCGGAAGTATCAAACCCGATATGCTGGTGAGGGACCTGAAAAAGCCTTGCGAAATTATGGGGTATATATCTAAGGAGGTTGCCGCGATTACGGGACTTCCCGAAGGATTGCCCGTTATCGCATCGGGAGCGGACAAAGCGTGCGAGACGCTTGCGGTGGGATGCGAAGGACCGGACGTAGCCGCAATTTCTATGGGTACGGCGGCAAGTATAGAGATAACTACCGATAAATACGTCGAGCCGTCGGCGTTTCTTCCCGCATATCCTTCGATTTATCAGGACAAATACAATCCCGAAATATTGATTTTCCGCGGATACTGGATGATAAGCTGGTTTAAAAACGAGTTTGCACAGAAAGAAACATATGAGGCGGCGGAGAAGGGCGTTCTTCCCGAAAAATTGCTTGACGAACATCTTCGCGACGTGCCCGCCGGGTCCGACGGCCTTATTCTTCAGCCGTTCTGGTCGCCGGGTACCACGAATCCCGAAGCAAAAGGTTCGGTTATCGGATTTGCCGATTATCATACCCGCGTTCACGTTTACAGAGCAATTATCGAGGGTATAGGTTTCGCGCTTTACGACGCATTGAAGTCGATGGAAAAACGCGCGGGTTACGATATTAAAAGAATTATGGTTTCGGGCGGCGGCTCGAACTCCGAAGAGGTATGTCAGATTACGGCCGACCTTTTCGGATGTAAAGTGCAAAAAATTCAGACTTACGAAACTTCGGCGCTGGGCGCGGCGATGGCGGCGTTTACGGGCGTCGGGGAATACGGCAATCTGCACGACGCCGTTAAAGCGATGTCTCATATTTCCTGCGAATATACCCCCGACCCGAAGGCACACGAAATTTACGAAAAACTTTATCACAGAGTTTACAAAAAACTGTACGGCGCCAACCGCAGGTTTTATAAGGAAATACGCGATATTATCAAACACTGAAACGTGGCACGCCAGAACATATGCGCAAACGTTGCACCGAACAACGCGTGTGAATATGCGCGAATAAGTAACGAAACGAAAAAAACGGGACAAGCAGACGCTTGTCCCGTTTTCGATAAACCGGATTATTCCGCTTCCGCGACAGTCTTGTCGTAAGCTTCGAGAATGCGGTCTTTTATAAGTTCGCGCGTTTCGGTGTTGATGGGATGCGCGATGTCCTTATATTCGCCGTCGGGCGTTTTGCGAGAGGGCATTGCGATAAAGTTGCCTTCGGCGCCTTCGATGATTTTGATATCGTGAATGACGAAACAGTCATCGATGATAATTGATGCGACGGCGCGGAATTTGCTGTCGTCGCGTTTGATTAGCCTGACTCTGACGTCTGTAATATTCATAGTTCTCCTCCCGAGTTACATACATTTATTATATTTTACAATATTTTTACAAAATAGGCAACAGTTTTCAGCGATTTAATCATATGTCAAAAAACAAAGCGGTCGCATATTATGGGGATATGGATTTTTATAAAGGGAAAAGAATTCATTTTATAGGAGTCGGCGGAATATCGATGAGCGCGCTTGCCGTCTGGTGCAAATCGCTCGGGATGATTGTCTCCGGAAGCGACAGAACTTATTCGGAAACCGTTGCGGCGTTGTCGTCGCGGGGAATATACGCGTACGTCGGCAGCGATACGACGACGGTTGACAAGGCCGATATCGTCGTTTATACGTCGGCGGTTAACGACGACGACGAAGAGTTATCGTTTGCGCGGGATAACCGCAAAAGGATTTACGAAAGGCACGAACTCTTAGGATTGCTTTCAAACGGATATCGCGAGGTGATTGCCGTTGCGGGAACGCACGGAAAGACGACGACATCGGCTTTAATCGCTGCAATTTTAAAAAATTCCGATAAAAAATTTACGGCGCATATCGGCGGTTACGTAAACGATATCGGGGGAAACTTTTATATGAACGGCAACGATATTCTCGTTACGGAAGCGTGCGAATACCGCGGTCATTTTTTGTCTTTACGACCGTCGGTTGCGGTGATTCTGAACATAGAATGCGACCACCCCGACTGTTTCAAAGGTATCGAGGATACGACGGAGTATTTTGCGAAATTTGCCGAAAAAGTGCAGAATAACGGGATAATCGTTCTGAATAAAAACATAAACCACGCTAAAATGAAAATATGCGATAATGCGCATATATTTACCGTCGGGGTGGAAAACGGCGCGTATGCCGAAGCACGGAACATAATTGAACGTAACGGCGTATGCGAATATGATATTTTATTGAACGGAGAATTGTATTCGCGCGTCGCGCCGTCGCTTAAAGGACGGCACAATATAGTCAACGCGCTTTGCGCCGCAGTCGTTGCAAATTATCTTGAAATCGACAAAAACGTGATTATAAGCACAATCGAGAATTTCGGCGGCGTCAGAAGACGCATGGAGAAGACGGGCACCGTAAACGGCGCCGAAGTCTATTCGGATTACGCTCACCATCCGTCGGAAATCAGGGCGGCGATAAGTACGGCGAGGGCCTTTACGAAAGACAGACTCATCGTTTTGTTTCAGCCTCACACCTACAGCAGGACGGCAAAATTTTTCGACGATTTCGTTACGTCGTTCAAAGGGGCCGATATTTTAGGAATTCTTCCCACTTACGAAGCGCGCGAAACGGCGGAACAGGGTAAAACGGCCTTTGAATTGTTCAGGGCAATAAATATAAACGCACAGCCGGCAAAATACTATAAATCCTTCGTGGAGGCGGCAAGCGACGTGGTGAAAACCGCTCGGATAGGAGACACCGTGCTGATTGCGGGTGCGGGCGACGTGGATATTTTAAGCAGGATGTTGCCCGAATAAAAAAAACAATCCCTTGCGGGATTGATTTTATTCCATGCAGTCGATAACGATTTTTCCGTAACTGTATCTGTCCTTGATAATATCGTGCAGTTCCTTGTCGAAATTCTCGAACTTAATTACGCTGTCGATAAGACCGTCGGTATTTATGACTTTGTTTGCAAGAAGGTTGATTGCGGTATTGAATTCGCCGTAACCGTTTTTTACGGCCGTGATATGAAGTTGCTTTTCAAGCACGTCGCCGAGATTTAACTGAAGATTGCCGAGGAAATAGTTGTAACCGACGACGGCGACCGTTCCTCCTTCCTGCGCGATACTCGGAATATAATTGGGAAGCATGTTCGTGCGGGCTTCGTAAACGGTAAATTCGGCAAGTTTGCCGCCCGTAATTTCGACGATACGCTGCCGCACGTCCATTTTGGAAGCGTTTATCGTATAATATACGCCGTGATTTTCGGCAAGCGCGAGTTTGGCTTCGTCGACGTCGATTAGGACGGGGACCAGCTGATAATAAATGCAAAGCTCCGCTATAATAAGCCCGAGCGTGTTCGCGCCGAGAATGGCAACGTAATCGCCCCTTTCGGTGTCGAGTGCGGACAGCGTTTTGACGGCAAGAGCAATCTGCTCGGTAAAAACGGCGTCGTTGTCCTTTATTCCCTCGGGCAGAGGATAAACGTTTTCCTGCGGCACCGAAATGAAATCGCACACGAAACCGTCGGTATCGAACCCCATAACTTTCACGTCGGGGACGATAACGTCTTTTTTTCTGTACAGAGGATCCTCGAGTATGTACGGGCTTAAGACCACGCGTTCGCCTTTTTTCAGACCCGACAGCTCGTGCGCTTCGGATACCAGTCCTACGGCGGAACGGGCGGGAATTATGGGATAGCAGGCCTTTTTACCCTCGTATATCGCGATATCGGTTGACGACAGGGCGACCTTGCTGATTCTGATTTTTACGTCGGTGGGCAAAGTTTCCTGTTTTTTTTCAACGAAGGCTATTTCCTCTTTGGCGACTATTTGCCAGGCTTTCATTAAAAATCCTCCAGATTAAGAACAGACCCATTATAACACAACGGATTTTTTTTGTAAACAGGTGTATAGAAATTAAAAAATGTCATTTCGTTTAAAAATATCCCGAAAAACCGTTGACTAATTCGCTTTTGGAAATTATAATAATTAAGCATTCATTCTGATTAAAGGAATCTATTAAGGAATAAAAACGGAGGTAAGATATGAAAGAAAATATCCATCCCGATTATCACGAGGTCACGGTGACCTGCGCCTGCGGTGCGACTTTCAAAACCGGCACCACCAAAAAAGGCGACACAATGAAGGTTGATATTTGCAATAAGTGCCACCCCTTCTTCACGGGCAGACAGAAACTCGTCGATACGGGCGGACGTGTAGATAAGTTCAAGAAACGCTATAATCTTGACTGATTTTTCCGTGCAGATTGTCTAAGGATAATCTGCATTTTTTAAATTGCGGAGTATGAGAAAAACCCAGATAGGCGGACAAGCCGTTATGGAAGGCGTTATGATGCGAGGCAAAAAGAGCATGGCTACCGCGGTCAGAAACTCTGACGGCGACATCGTCGTCGAATCCAAAAGGCTTACTCCCGTCGAAAACAAAAACGTGTTTTACCGCATTCCCGTCATAAGGGGAGTGCTTAATTTCGTGTCGATGCTATACAACGGCACGCAGACCCTTCTGCGCTCGAGCGAAGTGTACGGCGAGGAAATCGAGCCGTCAAAATTCGATAAATGGCTGTCCGAAAAATTTCATATCGACATTATGAAAGTCGTAATATGGTTTTCGGTCATACTGGGCGTGGCGGTTGCGGTCGGTCTTTTCGTATTTTTGCCGCAGCTTATTGCCGAATTGCTGTTTCGTATACCGGCGCTCGACGCGATGAACGGGCGCGATATCGTTTTCGGCGTAATCGAAGGTGCGGTAAGACTGTTGATTTTTATTCTGTACGTCGCGCTGTGTACGCTCGTACCGGACGTGAAACGCGTGTTTATGTATCACGGCGCCGAGCATAAAACAATCAACGCATTCGAGCACGACGAGGAACTTACCGTCGGGAACGTGCAGAAATATTCGACTATTCACAACAGATGCGGCACGACTTTCATGGTGCTCGTCATGGTTATCAGCATAATAGTGCTTGCGTTCACCGGTTGGCTTACCGTCGACGTTTTCGGATGGCCCGACAATCCCGGCATCAAATTCGCGGTGCGACTCGTTATGTTGCCGCTGATTGCGGGCATATCGTACGAGATTTTAAAACTTCTCGCGCGCTCCGACAATATTATCGTCAGGATAATCCGCTGGCCGGGACTGCAACTTCAGCGTCTTACGACGAAACAGCCCGACGACGATATGGTGGAAGTGGCTATCACTGCGTTTAAAACCGTTTACGAGATGGACGCGGACGAAAGTATTCCCGAAAAGTCGTTCGATATAGGAAAACCGTATAAGGAAGTACGCGCGGAAATCGAAAAGATTCTGCCGCCCGACAAATTCGACAAAAGCGACGTCGACTGGATTTTATCGGAAGTTACGGGAAAGAGTCGCGCCGAATTGCCTTTAATTAAAACCGTTGCGAAAAGTAAAGCCGATAAAGCCGTTGCATACGCAAACGAAAGAGCATCGGGAAAACCTCTTCAGTATATTTTAGGGTATACCGAGTTTTACGATACGAAAATAACGGTAAACGAAAACGTGCTTATTCCCCGTCCCGAGACCGAATTGCTTGCCGAGGAAGTAGTAAAGATTGCCGACGGCAAAAGAGTTCTCGATTTATGCACGGGAAGCGGGGCAATCGCCATAAGCGTTAAAAAACACGTTCCCGCGGCCGAAATAGTCGCGAGCGACGTCAGCGAAAAAGCTCTTGAAACGGCCGAAGCAAACGCCCGGTTAAACGGCGTGGAAATAGGTTTTATAAAAAGCGACTTATTCGAAAACCTTTCGGGCACGTTTGACGTAATAGTTACCAATCCGCCGTATGTAAAAAGCGGAGATATCGGAAAACTCGACGCGGAAGTCAGGGATTTCGAGCCCGTAACCGCTCTGGACGGCGGAGAGGACGGCCTTGATTTTTATCGGAGAATAATCGATAAAGCGGACGGATATCTCGGCGACGGCGGCGTTCTTTTGGCCGAACTCGGCGCGGGCGAAGCGGATGAAGTAAAAAGATATGCCGAGGACAAGCTCGAATTTGTCGAAATTAAAAAGGATTACGGCGGAACAGACAGAATAATCGTTTTCAGAAAGAGGTAATTATGTTCGAAAAGCTTGAAGAAACCCGCAAAAGATACGAGTTTCTTACCGAGGAAATAATAAAACCCGAAGTAATCGCAAACCAGAACGAGTGGAAAAAACTCGTGAAAGAACGCGCCGATATCGAGGAAATAGTCAATAAGTACGCCGAATATAAAACCGCCGGGAAAAATTTTGCGGAGTGCAAGGAAATGCTCGGCGACGAAGACCCCGAAATCCGCGAACTCGCAAAGGACGAATACGAGAATTTCAGAAAAACTCTCGACGACGTTACCGAGGAGCTTAAAATACTGCTTATCCCCAAGGACCCCAACGACGATAAAAACGTAATTATCGAAATACGAGGCGGAGCGGGCGGCGACGAGGCGGCGTTGTTCGGGGCCGAACTCATGCGTATGTACATGCATTACGCCGACTCGAAACGTTGGAAAACCGAAATGATTTCCTCAAACATGACGGAACTCGGCGGAGTCAAAGAAGTCGTGTTTATGGTTTCCGGAAAGGGTGTTTACAGCAAACTCAAATACGAAAGCGGCGTTCATCGCGTGCAAAGAGTGCCCGAAACCGAGTCGCAGGGGCGCGTTCACACGTCGACGGTTACCGTGGCGGTGCTTCCCGAGGCCGAGGACGTCGAGGTAGAAATTCTCGATAAGGACCTTAAAATAGACACTTTCCGCTCGGGAGGAGCAGGAGGTCAGCATGTCAATAAGACCGAAAGCGCGATTCGCATCACGCATTTGCCGACGGGAATCGTCGTTATATGCGAGGACGAACGCAGTCAGATTAAAAACCGCGATAAGGCGATGAAAGTGCTGAAAACCCGTCTTTACGACCATTATCAGCAGATTGCCGATAAGGAAATTACCGATAAAAGAAAGGCTCAGGTCGGCACGGGAGACCGAAGCGAAAGAATACGCACTTATAATTTCCCGCAAGGACGCGTTACCGACCACCGCATAGGTTTTACGCTTTATTCGCTTACGAATTTCTTAAACGGCGATATGGACGAAATGATAGAGGCTTTGCAGATTGCCGCAAGAAACAAAGCGCTCGAAAGCAATGCGGGAAACGCCTGACGCGCGTATTTTGCAAGTTTTCAAACTTATTTGAAAAAACCCTTGAAAAATATCGGGCGGCGGGTTAGAATATAATTACAGTAGACTTCAACGGAGGTATTTTAAATTGATACATTTGATTTACGGCGCGAAAGGTTCGGGCAAGACTAAAAAAATCATCGAAATGGCAAACGCCAGTATCGATACTGCAGGCGGAGACATCGTGTTTATTACCGATACGAACAGATATATGTTCGATATCAAATATCAGATTCGTTTCGTCAACACCGAAGAACATCATATATTTACCGAAGAAGCGTTGCTCGGATTCATCAAAGGACTTATCGCGGGCAATCACGATATCAAAACCATTTATATCGACGGTGCGCACCGCATCGCGAGAAAAGAAGTCGAAAACATGCAGGACTTTTATTCGGAACTCGAAGCCATTGCCGAGCGTCAGGACGTCGAATTTGTCCTTTGCGTCAGCAAGAACGAAGAGGATTTGCCCGATTTCTTAAAGAAATATTTATAAGCTTATGTTTTACACCGAAACCCGTGACGGGGCGGTGAATATCACGGCGAGTCAGGCAATCGTAAACGGAATATCTGAAGACGGCGGATTATATGTTCCGTCGTCTTTTCCAAAATTGTCGCCCGATGATATAGACGCCTTACGTCATCTCGATTACAAAGAGCTTGCCGCGGAAATAATTTCGAAGTTTTTGGACTTTGACCGCGACGAACTCAAAAAATACTGCGACGCCGCATATTCACGTTTCGATACGGACGAAGTATGCCCCGTAGTTAAAACCGACGAGGGTACGTTTATCCTCGAATTGTTTCACGGTCCGACGCTCGCTTTCAAGGACGTCGCGCTTACCCTTCTTCCTCATCTTCTGACCGCGTCGGCAAAAAAAGTCGGACTCGATAAAAAAATACTTATTCTCGTTGCGACGAGCGGAGATACCGGTAAAGCCGCTCTCGAAGGATTCAGGGACGTCGACGGCACGCGCGTTACGGTGCTTTATCCCGAAGAGGGAGTAAGCGAAATGCAGAAATTGCAGATGCGTACGCAGGAAGGAAATAACGTCGCGGTTATCGGAATAAAGGGAAATTTCGACGACGCGCAGAGCGCCGTCAAGAGAATATTTACCGACGAACGAATGGCCGGTAAGCTTTCGGACAAAGGATACGTTCTTTCGTCCGCAAACAGCATTAACTGGGGAAGACTCGTCCCGCAGATTGTTTATTATTTTCACGCATATCTCGAATTGGTGAGAAAAGGCGAGATAAAAACGGGCGATAAAATCAATTTTGCCGTGCCGAGCGGAAATTTCGGAGATATACTTGCGGGATATTACGCAAAACTAATGGGACTTCCCGTAAACAAACTCATATGCGCCAGCAACAGCAATAAAGTCCTTACGGATTTCTTCGAAACAGGCGTTTACGATAAAAACCGCGAATTTTACAAAACGATATCGCCGAGTATGGATATACTCGTGTCGAGCAACCTCGAAAGACTGTTGTTTGAAATATCGGACCGCGACGCCCGGTTCGTCAGAGAAAAAATGGACGAACTTAAAACTTCCGGGAAATACGTCGTGCCCCTCGATATGCTTGCAAAAGCGGGCATTGCCGCAGGTTATGCCGACGAGGAAGCCACAAAGATGGCAATAGACTGTTTCTTTGACAGTTATAACTATCCTCTTGACACACATACCGCAGTCGCCGTTACCGTTTACAACAATTACGTTGCCGAAACGGGAGATTTTACGCCAACCGTAATCGTTGCGACCGCAAGCCCTTTCAAATTCCCGTCCGACGTTTACGGGGCGCTTGCTCACGAAAAGGCGTCCGACCCCTTTATAGCCGCCGATAAACTGGCTTTTATATCGGGAATAAAAGTGCCCGACGCGATAAGAAGTCTTCTTACGAAAAACATTGTTCACGATAAAGTCGTCGAAAAAGACAAAATAGACGAGGCTGTTTTAAGCCTTACAGAGGAATAATATGGATAATAACGGAAAAATCGTTTACAGCGCGCTGAAACCTACGGGCGATTTACAACTCGGAAATTATATCGGCGCATTGAGGAACATGGTCAGAATGCAGGACGAATACGACTGCATATACACGGTTGCGGATTTGCACAGCCTCACGGTCGACAACAGGCCCGAAGACTTACGACGCAGAAGTTACGATTTTATGGCGCTGTTTCTCGCAATAGGACTCGACCCCGAGAAAAGCACATTGTTCGTTCAGAGTCACGTACCCGCTCACGCCGAGCTTGCGTGGATTCTGAATTGCTATACCTTATTCGGAGAAGCCCGAAGAATGACGCAGTTCAAAGACAAAGCGGCAAAGAATCCCGGAAACGTCAACGTAGGACTTTTTACCTACCCGACGCTTATGGCTGCCGACATTTTGCTTTATCAGGCCGACCTCGTACCCATCGGGAAGGACCAGAAGCAGCACGTCGAACTTGCAAGGACTATTGCCGAAAGGTTCAATAATAAATATTCGCCGACGTTTGTCGTTCCCGATTGCATTTTCCCTAAAACGGGCGCGAAAATTCAGAATCTTCTCGACCCTGCCGCAAAAATGGGAAAGACCGACGATAACGCAAGCGGCGTCGTATTTCTGCTTGACGACAAGGATACGATTATGCGCAAGTTCAAGCGCGCGGTTACCGACAGCGGCAACGAAATCGTTATGTCCAAAGACAAACCCGGCATAAGCAATCTGATAACGATTTACAGCGTTTTTGCAGATAAATCCGTCGAGGCGGTCGAAAGAGAGTTTTGCGGCAAGTCGTATGCCGAATTCAAAACGGCGGTAGGCGAGGCGGTAGTTTCAGCCATAGAACCCGTTCAGAACAAGTATGACGACCTTATGAAAAACAAGGATTATCTTAATTCGGTAATGAAAGAGGGCGCCGAAAAAGCCGCATATCTTGCAAACAAGACGTTGCGAAAAGTCAAGAAAAAGGTGGGGCTTATCGAGCGTCCGTAAGGTCTGCACGGCCGAATATCACAAAAAACAAGTAAAATCCCCGAAATCTCGGGGATTTTTTATCGCAATAAAAGTAAGGTTTAAGTCAGATATTATCAATTACTTCGTTGCAGAAATCGATTAAAAGGCCGTCTTTTCCCGATTTTAGCGCCGCGTCGTTATTATACGCTTGTCGGATCGTTTTCTCTATTGCCGCATCGATTGCGTAAGACGCGTCGGCAGCGTTAAAGGACAAATCGAGCAACATTGCCGCGGCATACATTTCCGAAAGGGGATTAACGGATTCACGCCCGAAACCCGAAACGCGCGTTTCGACGCCGTAAATAGCGTTTACACTGTCGCCTGCAATCGAGAAAGGCAGGGACGAAACGTCGTTAATGAGCTTTAAAAAATCCGAGATGACGTTGCCGTATAAACGGGAAGATACGACGGTGTAGGGCTTTTCCGCCTTTGCGGCAAAACCGGCGAAATCCCTGACGAAAACGTCTCGTACGCTTACCGACGGGTAATCCTCGTTAAGGTCGTGAAGAATTTTACGCCAGAGTCTTCCCGTACAGGTTGTATCCGAATTGTCCGCGCTGACGAGGTCGCGACCTTCTTTTTCGCTAAGCTCGTATGCAAGTCTTTGTATTCTTTCGATTTCAAGTTCGGGATATGATATTGTGTCGTAGGCCTCGCGCCCGGCGCGTCCGAAACGGTAGCCGCACTCTTTATCGTGAGTACACGGTCCGACGTCGTTTACGATATAACAGTCGTTTTTTATTCTTCCGAATTCGTTATTATTTAAGCTATTATTGCAAAAATACGGCTTTAAACATCTTATTATACAATATAAACCAAGTGATTTGCAAAGATTTGAAGAAATATCCGATAAGGAAAAACGTGTGCTGATAAAAACGGCGTCCGCACGTTTTAACGCGGTTATCGACTCGTCGGGAAGCAAGCCGTCGTTTTTTACTGCGTATTTTACGGGGTGTACGTTTATTTTAATACCGAACTTTTTTTCGATGCGGCGGAATATTCTTATCGATATAGCCGACGACGGATTTTCGTCATCGGAGCAAAGGTAAGCGACTTCAAACATTTTTGCCGCTCCTTTTTTCGGAAAGAATGTACTCGTATCCGTCGGTAAGCGCGTGCCACGAAGCGTCTATGACGTCGGTTGACACGCCTACGGTCGACCAGCTTTTTCCGCGTCCGTCCGACGACGTTATAAGAACCCGTACGGCGGCTTTCGTCGCTTCCTCGCTGTTGAGAACCCGCACCTTATAGTCGGTAAGAATTACTTCGTCGATTTCGGGATAACATGCCGAAAGAACCTTTCTCAGTGCGTTGTCGAGAGCGTCGACGGGACCGTTTCCTGAAGCCGATTCGCATTTTATCTCGCCGTCGACGTTAACGCTGACCGTGGCGGACGACCGCTCGCCGTCTGCGTGTTGCGTGCCCGTTCCGACCGTATATTCGCCGTTTCCGAAAAACGACGGCATTACGCCGAGAGATTTTCTGACGAAAACGGCAAAACTCGCGTCGGCGCCTTCGAAACGATATCCCTGCATTTCCAGAAATTTGAGGTTTGTCAGAAGAGTTTCGGACTGAGCGTCTGTAAGCGTGACGTCGGGCATAACGTCAGCTGCTTTTTTCAAAAAAATAGCTCGTCCCGCAACGTCGCTTAACGGGAAACTGCGTTCGTTTCCTACGACGGCGGGGTCTATATGTTCGAATGCGGGCGGATATTTCATCACTCCGTCCCCGTGCAGACCTCCTTTGTGAGCAAAAGCGGATTTTCCGACGTAAGGCGCGCTGTTGGGCAGACGGACGTTTACGGTTTCGGCAATGCGCCGCGCGGTATCGGTAAATTTTGCGACGCACTCCGGCGGCAGGATTTCATATCCTTTTTTGAGTTGCAGATTAAGTATCGCGGTTATTAGGTTGCAGTTGCCGCATCTTTCGCCGAACCCGAGAAAAGTACCCTGAATATGCGTTGCGCCAGCCTCGACCGCCGCCATCGTATTTGCAACGGCAAGACCTTCGTCATCGTGGCAATGCACGCCGATTTTAACACGCCTGAACGTTTTTACTACAATCCTCGTGATTTCCGCAATTTCTTCGGGAAGACCTGCTCCGTTAGTATCGCACAGAACCAACAGAGCGGCGCCCGCGTTTTTGGCCGTACGCAGACAATCGAGGGCGTAATCGGCGTTTTCTTTATATCCGTCAAAAAAGTGTTCGGCGTCGAAAAACACGGTTTTGCCTCTGTCGCACAGAAAACGGATACTGTCGTAAATCATCTTAAGGTTTTCCTGTGACGATACCCCGAGAATTTTTTCGGCCTGGGTTACGCTGCTTTTTCCGACTATCGAAACGAAGGGCGTATTCGTCGCGGCAAGCATGTTAAGCGAGCCGTCCGTATCGGTAAAACTGTTTTTCCGCCGTGTTGTGCCGAAAGCCACTAGTTTGGAGTAAGACAATGATGGCGTGGTTTCGCAAAGAAGTTTTTTATCTTTGGGGTTGCTCTGAGGCGTTCCCGCTTCGACGAAATCGAGGTGAAGCTCGTCGAAAAGACGAATACATTCTTCCTTATCTTCAAGAGATAAAGTAACGTCTTCGCTTTGCACGCCGTCGCGTAAGGTGGTGTCTAAAACGTCGATTTTCATATGTTTTGTTCCAGCAGTTTATTGACTGCGTTTATATAGGCGAGAATTGCGGATTCCAGAACGTCCGTCGAAACGCCTCTTCCGCTTGCCGATTTTTCGCCGAGACTGAGTTTGACGATGGCCTCGCCGAGCGCGTCTTCGCCTCCCGTTACCGAGTGAACGGAAAAGTCGTCCAGCGTGAAGTCCTTGCCGACGATATTGTCAATGGCTTTGAAACTTGCGTCCACGGGACCGTCGCCCGACTCTTTTTCGGTTAAGACGCCGTCGTCGGTACGCAGCGTTATTTCCGAATAAGCGCTGTTTTTATACGCGCCTATCTCGTAAGTTTCCAGCGAGTATTTTTTAGGGATATTCATATTCATCCGTGCGATGTGAGGAAGAAGCGCCTCGACGTCGCGTCTCGAGATGGTTTTTTTACGGTCGGCAAGCGCTTTGAATTTTTCGAATAATTCCTCGGTTTTGTCCTCGGGGAAAGAGTAACCCATATCGGATAAAAACTGTACGAAAGCGTGTTTTCCGCTGTGCTTGCCGATTAGTATTTTATTGTCGGTAATGCCGACGTCCTGCGGATTCATAATTTCATAGGTTTCCCGTGCCTGCATTACGCCGTGCTGATGTATTCCCGATTCGTGAGCGAATGCGTTTGCCCCGACAACGGGCTTGTTAATGGGAATTTTCAGGCCTATTACGCTTGACAGTAAAGTGCATGCGCGGTATATTTCGCGAGTTTCTATGCGCGTTTGCGCATTGTAAAAATTCTTGCGGGTTTTCAGCGCCATAACGATTTCTTCGAGTGCGGCGTTACCCGCGCGTTCGCCGATGCCGTTTACCGTACATTCTACCTGCGTGGCTCCGGCGGATATCGCCGAAAGCGAATTTGCGACGGCAAGGCCGAGGTCGTTATGACAGTGCACGGATAAATCGATTTTATTCAGTCCGTCAACGTTTTCGAGAAGAGCCTTTACGATTTCGGCTGTTTCCGTCGGTGTGGAATATCCTACCGTATCGGGGATATTTATGGTGGTTGCGCCTGCCGATACGGCCAGATTCGCAACCTTAATCAGATAATCTATGGGAGTACGCGACGCGTCTTCAAAAGAAAACTGAATATTTGAAGTATATTTTTTTGCATACCGTATTGCGTCTTCGATAGTGTCTATGGCTGCGTCGGGAGTAATCTTGTATTTGTATGCAAGATGGATGGGCGACGTCGCGATAAACAGATGAAGGCGAGGATTTTCGGCCTTTTTGAGAGCGTCCCACAAAACGTCGATATCGCTTTTTTTGCAACGGGCAAGTCCGGTGATTTCCGCGCCGCGCACGCGTTCGGCTATGCGACTTACGGCCTGAAAGTCTCCTTCGCTTGCCGCGGGATAACCTGCCTCGATTACGTCGACGTTCAGTCGTTCGAGAGCGTCGGCTACGGCGATTTTTTCGTTTATATGCATACTGCAACCGGGCGATTGTTCCCCGTCGCGTAACGTAGTGTCGAGAAGTTTAATCGTTTTCATCGGTCTTTAAAGTGTTTCTGCCTCTTTCGAGCGCAGAGCCGCCCGAGCGCGCCATTTCAAGAACGCCGTAGGGACGGAGTATCTCGATAAGAGCGTCAATTTTACCCGTTTCTCCCGTAAGTTCGACAATCATCGTATCGTCGGGTGAAATATCCAGTGTTTTCGCTTTGAAAATAGTGCATATGTCCACTATTTCGCTGCGCTGACTTGCCGTGCAACGAATCTTGATTAAAAGCAGTTCGCGGAAAACGCATTCCGTGCGGGTAAAATCTGCGACTTTTACAACGTCCGTCTGTTTGGAAAGTTGCGCCTCTATCTGGCGGATAATCCTGTCGTTCCCGCTTACGGTAACGGTCATTCGCGAGTATTTTTCATCCTCCGTTGCGCATACCGAAAGACTGTCGATGTTGTATCCGCGTCTTGCGAAAAGCCCGGATATTCTGGTAAGAACGCCGGGGCGGTTTTCTACGAGTATGGACAAAGTGTGCGTGTTGCCGTTCATATGATTACCTCACAGTATTTTCTGATTTTTACCCGTTCTGCAATCAATCAGAACGGGACGGGTCGAGCCTATCGTTTTGCCGAAATTCTCCGAAAAAATCAATCGCTCGAGCTCCTTGGGATTTTTAACGACGAATGCGTCGTCGATTCCGAACGAACGCGCAAGGGCAACGTAATCGGGCGAGAACACGTCGCTGTCCGTATATCTGCCCCGATAATACCGTTTCTGAACTTCGCGTATCATTCCGAGAGATGAGTTGTTCATTATAACTATAGTAACAGGAAGATTGTATTTTACGATAGTAGCCAGTTCGTTGAAACACATATTGAAGCTTCCGTCGCCGGTTACGTATAAAACTCGTTCGCCGGTTGCGATTGCCGCGCCCGCGGCAGCTCCTATTCCGAATCCCATCGCGCCGAGACCGCAGCTCGATAAAAATCTTTCCGGAGCCGAAAAATCGTAATAATTAGCTACCCATAACTGATGCTGACCGACGTCGGTGGTAATCAGTTGTCTGTTGCCGAATCGCCTGTTCAGACACTTTATATATTGAAACGGGATTGATGAAGTCGCGTTTTCGAATCTTTCGGAATTATTAAACCAATCGTTATTTCTTTTATCGACGCCTTTTGTCAGTGCGGGAAGAGTAATTGCGACGTCGCCTACGAGACGGGCGTCGGCGAAATGTATTTTGTCTATTTCCGACGCGTCTATGTCGAGATGAAGAAGACGCAGATTTTTGCTGTACGGACTTTTTTCCGTGGCCTTGCTCGAAAAACGAGCGCCGATTGAAATTAGAAGGTCGGCCTCTCTGAGCGCGCGTTTAGCCACTTCGTTTGCATGGGTTCCGGGGCCGATATAGCGTTCGTCGTCGGCGTCTATTGCCCCTATTCCTTTAAGAGATACTCCGACGGGAGCGCAAAGTTTTTCGGACAGTTCGGCAACGTACGCCGAAGCTTTTGCGGCAATCACTCCGCCGCCGGCATATATCAGGGGTCTTTCGGAGGAGTTTACCGTTTCTATCGCGGCTTCGAGTTCGGCGGGGTCGAAAGAGAGTTTCTTTTCGGGAAAATCTTTTGTTTCGTATTCCGCATATTCGTCGAAAACGTTTGACGGGACGTCTACGAGAACGGGCCCGCGCCTACCCGAGAGTGCGATATGAAAAGCTTCCGATACGGTTTCCGACAGTGCGGACACGTCCTTTACGATATAGTTGTATTTTGTTATCGGCATTGTAATGCCGGTGGTGTCTACTTCCTGAAAACCGTCGTGGCCGAGCATCTCAAGGGGAGCGTTTCCCGTGATTGCGACAAGGGGAATACTGTCGGAAAACGCGTCGGCGATTCCTGTAACGAGATTGGTTGCGCCGGGACCCGACGTCGCAATGCACACGCCCGCCTTACCCGTCGCGCGGGCGTAACCTTCTGCCATAAACACCGCGCCTCTTTCGTCCGCGGGCAGAAAATGACGGATTTCGCCGTGGTCGCGCAAAGCGTCGTAAAGGGACAGAACACTGTTTCCGGGATATCCGAAAACGGTATCCGTACCGTGGCGGACGAGTTCGCGTATTAAAATTTCGCTTCCTTTGAGTTTCATTTTTTCAAGAAATTTATTCCGACGTTTTATTTTTAATATTTTATTATAATAATCGTATATAGTCAATAAAAAACGGCGCGATTTGTTTTTTCACGTTGACCGCGTCGCATCGAGGTGGTAAAATAAGAATATGAGTTTTTACGATATCGTTTACGAAAACGTAAGAAAAATTCCCAAAGGAAAGGTGGCAACGTACGGTCAGATTGCTTTTATGTGCGGCAGTCCGAAAGCGTCGAGGGCGGTAGGATACGCTCTTCATTTCAATCCCGACCCCGACAATATTCCCTGTTTCAGAGTGGTAAACCGTTTCGGCGCGCTTGCCGAAAAGTTCGCCTTCGGAGGGATAGAGGAACAGAAAAGACGTCTTGAGGAAGACGGCGTCGAAGTCAGGGACGATTATACGGTAGACCTGAATAAATACTCGTTTGTTCCCGACCTGAACTTTTAATTGACTTTGACAGGTTGTCGAATTATAATATTTTTTGTTCAAAAGGAGTGCATATGGATAAATATTACCGAATAAATATTGCCGGGCTCGAACGCGATTTGCCTATCTGCCCGATAAACGAGCATTTGTATATTGCCGGTTTCGTTATGTTTTCCGACGTGGAAATGACGGTAAGGTGCGCCGAGGAATTGCTTAAACGCGCGCCCGAACACGACCTTATCATAACGGCGGAGTCGAAGGGTATACCTTTGGCGTATGAAATGGCAAAGCAGGAAGGCAAGAATTACATACTTGCGAGAAAGGGTCTGAAAGCATATATGACCAATCCCATAAAGGTAGAAGTAAAATCGATAACCACCGCCAAGGTTCAGACGCTTTACCTTGACGAATGCGACGTAGAGAAAATGAAGGGTAAGCGGATACTTATCGTCGACGACGTAATTTCTACGGGCGAAAGCCTTCACGCCATCGAAGAACTGGTAAACGAAGCGGGCGGTAATATCGTAGGAAAAATGGCGGTGCTTGCGGAGGGCGACGCGGCCGACAGACACGATATAATCTTTTTGCAGAAGCTGCCGTTGTTTTTTAAATAAAAGCATATTAAAACCGCCGCGTTTGCGGCGGTTTTTTTATGTATTTTTTTAATTTCTTCTTTCCGCTTTCGCACAGGCAAGCATGGATTTCAGAATGGCGACGTGGATTTCTTCGTCGACGATAATTCGTTCAATCATCTGTTTTACAGAGTCGTTCTGAAGACATAAAATGGTTTTTTCGTAATTTGCGATTGCAAGTTCTTCACCCTGAATGTCGGCTTCGAGCAGGCGAACGAGGTCGGTTACGTAGTTAACGAAACTGCCGTTCCAGAAAGTGTTTCTTCCGCCTATCACGGGGAAGCTTCCGTAGGCCGCGATAGACGTTCCCAGCAGTTCGTGGTGGTGCATTTCGGAAATCGCTATCTCCTCCAGTTTCGCGGCGTATTCGGGATAGTCTCTTTTAAGGATATAGCTTTGATAGATATATTGCATTATGGCGGTGGTTTCGCTGTCGCGCCCGCCGTAATCGTTCATAAGTTTTTTTGCTTCGATAGGGTTGGAATAGGGTATAATCGGCTCGGGATAAGGTAAATCCGAAACCGCGCTCAGATCTTGAAAATCCATAATTACCTCCGTTTTGTTTCAATATATGACGGAGGAACGGAAAAGGTTAATTACAGATATACGCAGAGCGCGGATACTCCGAAAAGAACGAGAAGATATATGAAATTCATTGCAAGAAGTTTCAATACGAAATGTTTTTTCACGTCGTATTTTCTTTCGAGCGACATTACCATATAATTGTTCAGAGGAGCGGTGCCGTATTTTCCCACGTTTATGCCGAACATAAGGCCGACCGTGTCGGAAGAAAACTTGGGAAACACGAGCGCGACGGGATTGTTTGTGAAAAGCTGAGAAGCGACGACCGAGAGCCAGAGTTCGTTGCCCGATATGACGTCGGTGAGGAAAGCGTTTACTTTCGGCATTCTCATAAAATTTCCGGACATTATAAAAAAGGCGATAAACATTAAGATAACGCCGTAGTTTGCCTTTTTGAAACTTCTCGGATGGACGAAAATCATCGCTCCGATTATTACGGGCGTAACGATATAGTAGGGAAGCACGTCGAATACCGAAATAATGATAAAGACGAACATTATAAAGTAAATCGCGATTCTTATTTTAGGCAGTCGGTATTCGCCGACGGGAGGCGGATTGAGTTTTCCCGGTTTTATCAGCATACAGAGAATAAACGTAAGACCGTAACCCGTAATCGCAAGCGGCCAGAGATTTTTAATAAACCAGAAAAAATCGAAACCGTAGTAGTCGATGAGAAACAGATTCTGCGCGTTGCCGAGAGGAGATACGATGCCCGAAAGCTTAACCGCCATCGTCTGAAGAATAACCACGTATGGGATAAGGTCGTAAGCGTCTGCCGACGAGAGCATTATTATGGCGAACGGTATGAACGTTATCGTCGCTATATCGTTGGTGATGAACAATGCGAAAAACGCCGGCAGAAAAACGAGCACGGCCGAAATCGCGCGCCTGTCCGAAATCCTGTCCAGAATTTTGCCCGACATTATTCCGAAAAATCTGCAGTCCTTAAGTCCTCGTACCACGAGCATCAGAGACAGCAGACATAAAACGGTTTTGTAACTTATGTAGTCCTTATATCCCGCGTCGGGCGGTACGAAAAAGCAGGTGACCGCCGCACCGACGACCGCAATTATTACAACGATATTGTTTTTCAGCAGTTTTTTGAACTTCAGCAGGCGCAGATAAGCGTCGGTCTCGTCGTGGAGATTGCGCGAAAAAAGTTTTATGGGAGAATTGTGTCTCATAAGTTTTTTCATTGCCGGCTCAAGGGGGTTAGAATAAAAGTATTTAGGTAATTATTATATTGTCAAGCGTGCGTAAAGTCAATACCAAACCGAAAAATCGGTGCTAAAATTTGCATATTGGCTGTCTCTTATACACATCTCCGAGCCCACGAGACCTCT